>Ga0099364_10001326_pt1 | contig 41005 bp, 24 predicted proteins | sample TergutTh196P3_FD_73070 | JGI IMG/M metagenome (GOLD analysis project Ga0099364, IMG submission 73070) | Microcerotermes parvus P3 segment gut microbial communities from Pointe-Noire, Republic of the Congo - Th196 P3 | ecosystem: Host-associated > Arthropoda: Insects > Digestive system > Gut ...
TTAACATATTCTCTGCTTCCGCAACGAGTACACTGCATAAATTCCTCCGTGTTTAATATATTCTATATATTAAAACAAGAAAAGACAAATATGTTACACAAAAAATCAACATAAACAGAACACTGCCCCCTTCGGAGGGGTGGCTGCGAAGCAGACGGGGTGGTGAGCTACGACAAATCAGCATCCCCGCAGCAGCGATTTCCAATCGAGAAACCCGCACCCAATCTAGTTTTCTGATACCTTCCCTGTACGGCTCCTGTACCAATCCCTAAAATAAGCAGGATAGAAGCGGGAAAAGCACAAGGGGGGTACGACACTTTGTTGTTGATGAACAGTCTCATAAAAAAAATACCATAAAAACATTTTTATTGTTGACAAAAAAACTTATGTTTTTATTTTGACATAAGATTAAATAAATAATGAAAGAGAGGTATTAATTATGAAAAAAACTATTTTAGTTTTTATTTTGATAGCTGGGCTATCATATTTTTTATTCTGCGACACTGATTTCTGTGATCAAACTGTTCTCGTTGTTCTCAATCCTAAGATGAGCGAATTTAATGGTTCATTAGACATCAGTTTCTTTGGCACTTTTGCAAAAGTATCTGTTGAAAACATTTTTCAGATACATGATCATGACTTGATAAGTAATTTGACTTCGATACCAGGGTATGAGTTTAGGTCTATTTACATGATCACGCTTCCTAGTCAAAGCAAGGCATTAGTTTTAAGTGCCATTGAAGAATTGATGACTATAGAAGGAATAGATTTTGCAAAGCCAAACTATATCAGCACACCCACAATCATTCCCAATGATGAATATTGGGATCACCCAGGATTGTGGTCCCTCCATGGTACTCATGGAGTCAAAGCTCCCGAAGCATGGGATCTCACGCAAGGCTCTCGTGATGTCAGAGTAGGAGTCATGGATACGGGAATAGCGACTCACCCAGATTTAAATAACAACGTAGATGCTACACTAGGCAAGAATTTTGTCCTAGATAATTTTGACATACTTGATACGCATAGTCATGGAACTCTTACAGCAGGCGTAGTAGGAGCAGTAGGCAACAACAGCATAGGAATAGTTGGAGTAAACTGGAGAGTGACCCTAGTGCCACTGCGAATATCATTAGGTGGATGGGCAAAAGAGGGAGACATGATAAAAGCGGTCGAGTGGGCTACAAATTTATGGGGAACAGAAAATGAAATTCCCATTTTAAATATGAGCTTTTCTGGATATGGTACCTTGACAGCTCTAAGATCTGCTATCTGCAATTACCCCGGATTGTTTACTTGGTCGGCAGGGAATACAGGAACTGATGTCGATGAGTTTTTAGATGACTATGGAAGTTTTAACCTGAACAATTTAATAGCAGTCGGAGCTATAAATTCAGACGGAGAACGTGCAGAATGGGATGGAATTGGATCATCTTCATATTCTTTGTCAGGTGAGAATGTCCATGTTTTTGCACCAGGTGCTGACGGCTATTTTACCTCAATAAACAATGAATACGATTTGTATGGAGGGACCAGTATGGCAGCCCCTCATGCCGCAGGTGTTGCAGCCCTGCTTTTATCAATAGACCCCTCTCTAGGTGCCTCTGAAATAAAGACCATCATTACCAGCCATGCTGACCCTATTGAAATATCTATACCAGGTGGTACACAAATAGTCAACAGACTCAATGCCTATAAAGCAGCATTGAGCATTTTACAAGAAGAAATTGTTATAGGACCTGATGATTGTCTCCAAAATGCGATAGACATGTGTGCACCCGGTGGAGTGATAATTTTGGAAAGTGGGACATATACCTCTTTAGAAACATTTTTTTTAAGCAACAAAGATATCACTATCAGGGGCAGCCTCGATGACAGGGCTTTTATCAAAGGTAAATTTGTGATTTCAAATGTTTCTAGCAATACATTACTAGAAAATCTCGTTTTTGAGCCTACAGTATCAAATGATGGCTTTAAAGTGATAGAGCTGATAAATGCCACACCGACATTGAACAACCTGGTTTTTAACCTAGACAATGATTTTCACTCAATAGCTGTTTACGCCGAAATAGATACTATTGATCACAATGTATTATACATAAATAGCTCCATTTTTCATAAAGGTCAGGGAATATTTTTTACAAGTGCGACAGATATAGAAACAACTCTCTATGTGACAAATAGTTCATTTATGAATAATTTTGGAGACTCAAACTCTGTCTCAGGAACAGCAATCCATTTTTTAGGAGGGAATCTGTATGTTGCCGACTCTGAGTTTAAAGTACAGGGTGTGGATCTTTCTAGCATTTTGGGTGATACAGAAACAGTCAAAGCAGTTGTGAACAATAGCGTGCTATCAAAGACAATAAGATTTACAGACAACAAGTTTATTACAAACCTAGAAGGACTACAGCTTATAAATACTGACATTGTAGTAACAGGTGCGGATGACTACAACTTCTATTTAGAAAGGAATATTTTTACAACATCTTTTGGTGCAGGCTACACACCAAATCACAGTAGAATCAGACTTGATAGTTCACCCAATCCGACTGGGTTTCGATCTTTTATATTCCAAAACACTGACATAATGTTGGATTCCTATGTCCCATACAATTTTTTAAAACATTCTTCAAAGACGACCATAAAGAATAATTTACTAACAGGTAATATTGCCTTTGTAAGCCCCATTTTAGAAAACAAGGTGACGTTTAATTGGTTTGTGGAGCCACAGGAATTTCCTAACAATATAAATATTACTCATCACAACAATTTTTTTGGTGACCCAAATATCGACCCAGTGTCTTTACAACCCATCTGGAACGAAACTATTAAATCAGGCCTCATAGAAGCAGGCGATCCCGACACAAACGAAAATGGAATCCTCTGGTGGGAAGATAAAGACGACCAAGACATCTACGGAAACAGATTTTCCATAGGAGCTGTTCTCCCAATACAATACGGATGGATGTTATATTCTCTTTCAAACTTTCCGGATACCGCACCTTTGTCAAATCCGCAGAACATCAGCTGGGTATCTTTTCCTTTTCTGGACAAGCTATTTACTGGTCTGATAAAAGGGCACCCTGCTACAGAATTATACTACGAGCTACATCTTTATAATGATAATAGTCTTTTATTTGACGATACATGGTTTCGAGTATTGGACAACATACAGTGGCAGTATGACGGCGCTAGTGGATCAGTTTATTTTGACCTATTTTGGGATACGTTAACAGGTGAATACGAGCATCTCCTCGATAGTAGGCATGGGTACAAAATCCAAATGCTACCCTACAAGTCAAAAAATATCATAGTTAGTGGTTTTTTAGCAGAACTGTATGGTAACAACGAAGATAACCTCGTCATGAAGATAAACCCAGGAGAACTCGAAACATGGGTAGGGTACTACAAACTAAAATCAGAATCACCTCTTGTCGCACTGGACCAAATAGAACCCTATCTAACAGAAATAAAAACGCAAAGGTGGTCAATGAACAAAGATAGCAATGGAGAGTGGAGATCAGATAGAGGAAATCCACGATTCAATTTTGGAGAAGCTGTTTCTCTAAAATATATAGTAGACCAAGAAATTTTATTTACCTGGAATGTTGAAAACAACTCATCCTACCCGTCAGCAAATACATATTATCACCCTGTAGTCCAGCATTTCAATTATACGGAACAGATGGATTATATCCCCCTATACATTTACCTGCCTGATGATATGTCTCATGAAGGCATAGGCGAGATAGGGATATTTATCGATGATGTCTGTTATGGTGCAGAAGTGATCATGGGAGATGTCGTTCAGATAAATGGTTATTTTATCGAGTTGGACGTTGATGAAGCAGACATCGAATTTCGATTTTACGAGTATAACAACAGATCATTTGAAAAGAAAATAGTAAATTATTCAGTATGGGACACAGAGCAGCGAATGTTTCTAGCTAGATCACTAAATCTAAAAGAAAAAGAAATTTTTTATATAGTATCGCTTAGGGAAGAAAATGGTGATAACAAAGATGTCCCCAGCAAGACCTTTCTAGAAGGAAATTTCCCAAATCCTTTCAACCCCAGTACTACTATCAGATACAGCCTTGCTCAGACAGAATCTGTGAACCTGACTATATACAATGTTCGTGGGCAACTAGTAAAAACTCTCGTCAATGAAACCCAGGAAGCAGGCAGACATTCTGTTGAATGGTACGGTGACAATGAGCAAAAAAACAAGGTGGCATCCGGAATCTATTTTTACAAGTTTGAAACGAGTGTCGGAACGGATGTGCAGAGGATGCTGTTGTTGAAATAATGAAGATGTGCCATGTCGCTCTTCAAAAATCATATTGTAATAGCGATCAGATTGGTTGCTGAAAGAAATCGTTCACGGCAAACTCTGTTTGCCGTGAATTTCGGCTACTCTCCATATCGACACTACATAAACATATAAGTATAAAGGAAAACATTGTTATGTTCAAACTCATCTTTTTTTTGTTGATATTCCAAAGGGCTATCACTTTATGCCCTGCAATTATAGAAGTCTGCCTCAGTGGTGACAAAGAATACACCGACCTCCAAATGGCATTAAACTCTGCAGCAGAGGATGACACAATCCGTGTGTACCCAGGTACATACATCGGTCCCTTTACCATGTCTCAAGACATCGGCCTCACTATAGAAAGTCTCTATCCCTCCACAAATGACACCACCTATATACACACCACCAAGCTGACAGCTCCATATCTTGAAAATATTTTAACAATTACTTATACCGAAATTGATCCCGAAGGTCGCCCTCACCCTCCTGTCACAGTGAATGGATTTTCAATAAGCAATGACCTCGCAGATACGATACAATCCTTTCTCCATCCGGGTAGTGGAGGGTTAGTGATATACTTGCGCAGTGCAAATGTATTAAACAATATTTTTACAAATCATCATGGAGGGAGGAATGGCAATGCTCTTGCACTCACATCACCGTCAACCGTGATAAATACTATGTATCTCGAAAACAATCAAATATATAATAACCTTTGTCTAGCACTTAGTTCTGGGTTAACAATAAGTACATCTGGACCCGTTATTTTTTCTACACAAAACAGAAACAGTATTTATAACAACGTTTCTAATGCAGGAAAAGACATTGCTATAAGGCTAATACTCTCTGACTTGAGCATTTACCTTGATAAAGGAAGCAGAATAATGACAGAGCCAGATGGTAATTATATCTTTAATGATCATATTGCGGTCGATGATGTTAATGTGACAGTAGATATACTGCGTGAAACCCTGCCCCCTCTTGTAAATCATGACCTCTTTGTAGCACCATGGGGAGATGATAATAATTCAGGCTTGAACCCCGCAGAGCCATTGCGATCTATGTATCTGGCATCTACTATTATAGCATCTGATTCCTTAAATCCAAAAACCATACATCTGGCACCTGGTATTTACAATCCTATAGAAGGCAAGGTAAACTCCATTTTTTTACCTGATTGGACAAATCTTGTAGGTGCAGGAATGGATGAAACAATTTTTGAAGACTATTACTATCTAATCGTATCTTTTATGTCACCAAATGCTGAGGTTGAAGTAGGGAATTTTTCAGTAATAAATAATGCAACCTTTTTCCCTTTTTTTGGTGTAATAACCGGAAAAGCTCGAAAAGCAAGCATTTATAATATCAGGACGAGCAATCATCATAATACTACCAATTTTAGGCAAGCTTCTTCTGGCAGCAGTGAGGGATTAAACAAGCTCAGTTTGCATATGAAAAACATTATCATACAAAATGCTCATGGGTCTCCTATTCATACAGAACGAATAAATACTGTAAATCTCGAAAATGTCTTGATAGATCATATGCGTGGCTATGGAGAACGTATTATACTATCAATAAGCTACGCTCCGCATACAATAATGAATAATGTTTCATATACAAACAGCTACTCCGACGCTAGCTCAGTAATTATGTATTTAGCTTCAAACAGAAACTATCAAAAGCCTCCCAATCCTCTGCTTTCTGGAACCACAATATTAAACAATATATTAATAGCAAACAACGACCCCAATAAAAATCACTTATATCCAGATCCTAATATAGTATATATTGAGAAACGCCTAAATGATATCGTTTTAAACAACTGGACATTGGCAAACAACAAAGGAGCTGACAATAGAGCTCTTGTTATAAGAGGCACTGGTAACGTGGCTTTAAACAATATGATTTTTTATAATCCGGACCTACTCGGAGAATTAGTACTAAACGATCGTAATGAAGATCCCCCATATCTAACAGCGACAATAAATAACTCTTTGTTCTATGGGCCAATAGGTACAACATTTCATCATCCTACCGTTTTAAACAATGTGAAATTATCCTCACTTCCTCAATTTTTAGGGCATCATAATAATCTCTTGACACCGAATATGTGGGAGTATTATTTTCTACATGGAAGTTCACCAGCGATAGACACAGGCATTGACGTATCCAAAATGATGTCTTTAGATGTCGATTTAATGGGTAATCCACGTGTATATGGCAGTGCTATAGACATAGGTGCTTTTGAATACCAAGGTACTCCTACAAAAGCTGATTTTGCAGCAGATCCACTATCAGGGGATGCACCTCTCAGCGTTCAATTTACTGATCTATCTACAGGAGCTGTCTCTTGGGAATGGGATTTTGGAGTGGAGAGCACATATCCGCATTCCAAAATGAGAATCGACACAGCCTACAATGCCGCCAACAGAACAAAGAATGATGAACAGCACCCCACCTTTATCTACGAAAGCGAAGGTGTATATTCGGTGACCCTGACTATAAATAATGGTGCGAGCACTATCACAAAAGAGGATTATATCATAATAGGGCAGCCAGTACATGCTGATTTTTCTGCAAAGCCACTATCAGGGGATGCACCTCTCAGCGTTCAATTTACTGACCTATCTATAGGAGCTGTTTCTTGGGAATGGGACTTTGGAGTGGAAATGAATGTGGGCTCATTTATAGCACATGGAGCCAACAATTCCCCTAGCCACAACGTAACCAATTTACGAGGCATCAGAGAACAAAATCCTACCTTTATCTACGAAAACGAAGGCGTATATTCGGTGACTCTGACTATAAATAATGGTGCGAGCACCATCACAAAAAAAAATTATATAGTAGTGGATCCTGTCAGCGAAGCAGATGAAACCATACTACCCATCACAGCTCATAATCTCCAAAATTATCCCAATCCTGTAAATATCTCTCTGAATAAAAATACACTCATCTCTTTTGACACACCATTAAGGTCACAAAAAATAGATCCTATTATCGAAATTTACAATATCAGAGGGCAAAAAATCAAAACACTCAGGACCGGAATGAGTTTTTATGAGCTCGCTGTAAAAGCTGGCCTCGCTCAAGAAAACCTAGACTTGATAAACTCACAAAATTATAGCGCGATCTGGGATCTAAGAGATGAGAATAGGAGACATGTTGGAGCAGGTGTGTATTTTTATCGTGCTGTGGTTGATGGGCAAGTGATAGGAACGAATAGAATGTCGGTAATAAAGTAGATTGATTTAAAATGAGTATCAATCAAGTATTTGATATATGTAATTTATCATCGACAAACAGCATCATTATAAACCCTAATGCAAAAAACAGTAATATGCTCAATATTGCATTTTTTTGATCTCCTGTTATTCTTGATATTTCTCCATAAAACAAGAGACCTAGGATAGTCGCAAAGCTTCCTACTACGCTATAAAAACCAAAAAACTCAGCTGTTTTTTGAGATGGTGTTAATAGAGCCAAAAAGGTTCTACTGCATGATTGGCTAGATCCTAGTGCAAATCCTGCACCTATTCCCACGACGTAAAATTGATACTTGTTTATGCAAAAATAAGCTCCTATTATTACTAGTATCCACAGAATCAAGGTGATGATAATGCTTTTCTTGGCTCCTATTTTGTCAAATATATAGCCAAATATTGTAGCACCTAAAAAAGATGATGGCTGTGCTATTATAAAATAAGTAATCATATCCATTGCGGTCATATCAAATTGAGTCGATCCATATATGGATGCGTAACTGATCACGACAAATATGCCATTGTTAAAAAGAAAATATGAAAATAAAAACTTTGTTAATTCTTTATAACATTTAATATTTTTTGCGGTATTTAATAATCTTTTTAAACCGACTACTAAATAATTTACTCTTTCAAATTTTTGCCTATTTCGTTCTTTTAACCATACAAACGTAGGAATTGAAAAAACAGTGAAAATAAAAGCTACTACTACAAAGGAGTATCTATAGTTTAAATAATCACTTAAACGCAACTTTATTATAGGCATGACTACCAGTAAAGAAAACAGTCCCCCTAAATAGCCGATGCCCCACGATAAACCTGAAAACCTTCCAATTTCGTGCTTTTCCACTATGTCTGGTAAAAATGAATTATAAAACACTGTTCCAATAGTATAACAAAACTTTGCGATGATAAAGATAATCATAGTCATAGCGACAGCCCCCGGTTTAACAAAATATAAGAGAACTGTAAAAATTATAGACGTATAGGTGACTATCATCAGCAATAGTTTTCTTGAATTAGAAAAGTCTGCCATCGTGCCTATCAGTGGTGCAATCAACACTACTAGAAACAAGGAAATACTGATTGCTCTTCCCCATAATGCTGTACCTAGCTCTTCCTGACCTACAATGACATCTTTAAAATACATGCTAAATAAAACAGTCACAATGACAGTCACAAATGATTGATTTGCAAAATCATAAAACATCCAGCCGATTTTTTCTTTATTAAATGTTAGTTTTTCCATATTGTATTATTATTATTTTACAATGATATTTACAATTTTAAGATAGGTAGCTTTATTTCCATGTATCTATCAATTTTTGGCGAGGCTATAAACAACTGGTGCTTGCCATTTAAATTATACAATAAATTGCGACATCTTTGAATGTCCAGTTCTGCCAATGTGTCGTCAAAGATCAATATAGGTAATGTGTTGTTTATGTCTGAGATCATGGATGCGAGTGCTAGTTTTAAAGCAAGCACAATGCTTCTTTTTTGACCTTGTGAGGCATAATAAATAGCATTTTTTTGATTGATCGTGATATAAAAATCATCTCTATGTGGTCCATACAAAGATGTCTGATATCTTTTTTCTTTTGATTGATTTTCATTTAATAAAGACATCATTTTAGGCACAAAATCTTGCTCATAAAAATTCAGTTTTAAAAAAATATCCACTGCTTCGTCTTTATCTACTATCATTTTATATGAGTTAAAAAAATAATACTTATACTTTTCAAAAAAAAGCAACCTATAGTTTATTACGTTTTTTGCTTCTTCGCAAAATATAGTGTCCCACGATTCTTTTTCTCGAAGGGAAAAATCTGATTTGAGAAGATTGTTTCGCTGCAACAACGCTCCTTTAAACCTTCTTTGATAATCTATGTAGATTGGATAAATTTTTGAGATAGCCATATCTATGAAATTTCTTCTTTTTGCAGGGATTGAAAAAATGTTACACAGATCATCAGGACCAGAATAAACTATCTGTAAATGTTGATACAAATCTGACAATTTCTTTAAAGGGACTCTGTCTATATGAATTACTTTTTTCTTTGAGCTGTCATAATAAACTTTCAGCTCGGTGTCATTTTTGTGCAAAATAAAATCAGATGAATTCACATGTTCCAAATTTAAATTGTTTCTACAGAATACTGATTTTAGAAAAAAATTACTTTTTTCATGATTTATTATTTGAATATCATGTTGATTCATGATAGATTTACCGTAAGTAAAATAAGAAATAGCCTCCAATAAATTTGTTTTTCCTACTCCATTTTTACCTACAATAAGACTCCCCTCTTGCTCAAATTCAAAAGAGGAGTCTTGGTAATTTCTAAAATTACGTAATGTAATATTCGTAATATACAAAATGTTTTTACAATTTTTTTCGGAGCATTTATCACTCATTACATTTACTAGGCATTAATACAAATCGAATCTCTAAATCTTCAAAATCTATATTGTTTAGTATCCAGATAGGTTCAAAATTTGATTTGATTTTGAGCAATACTTCATCAGACTCTATGACTCCTATAATAGAAGACAGCAATCTTGAATTTATACAAAAAGTGATGTCTGGACCATCGTACTTGAACCCTGTGATATATTCCTTTGCATTTCCTCGCTCAGATACTACAGATTCTATTATGAGCTCTTCGTTTTGAATTACGATTTTTATCAGCTTATAATTATCTTCTGAAAGTAAAGAAACTCTCTTGATAGCATCACGAATTGTGTTTTTGTCTATGAGTAATCCAGCTTCTGGTAAGTGTCTAAACCCTACTACATAATGCGGGTATTTCCCTTCAAATTTATTGCTGATCAACATAATATTTTTTAGGTAAAACGATACTCTGCGTTCATCATATTTTATTGTGATCTCATCAATATCACTGGTTATATTTTTCTCTATGAAATTCAATGCTTTAGGCGGTAAAACGATTTCATATGGCTCATTTATAGAAAAGTTTGCTCTCAATTTTGACTCACCAATCCTTTTGGTGTCAGTTGCAGCTATGGTAATCAAATTTTCTTCAATTTTAAAATAAACCCCATTACAAATAGACTGTGTCCCTTCAGTAGCTGCACAAAAAGTAGTATTTTGAACTATTTTTTTGAATTTTTGTGCATTAAAAGTACACTCTTTTTCGTCTTCGATAAATGAAATTTCAGGGAATAGAGACGATTCTATGACACTGATAGAAAAGCTCGAATTTACACATTCTATTACCAAGTGATCATCATTTTGAGAGAAATTGATCAAAGTATCAGGGAGCGCATTTATGATGTCAGAAAGATGTTTTGCTGACACCAACAGTGTCCCGTTGGCTACTACATTAGCTGTGATTTTCACAATGGCAGTGATATTTAGATCCGTCGCTATGATAGTCACCAAATTTGACTCACTATCAGCATCAATTCTAAAATGAGACAATATCATCATACTTGCTTTTGATGGTATCATATTTATCAGGTGTTGCAATTTGTCAGCGATTTCTTTTTTACTTACAGAAAAAATCATTTTTTACCTCTCTTTTAAATTTTTTATTTTCTTTTTATTGCTTTTAATTCACCGATTAGACGGGTAGAATAAAGTTTATCGAAATCGATAACCAGATTATCATATTCTTTATTTAACGCCACTAATACGACTTCTTTACTTTCTGTGTTTATGATTAATTTTTTTAGAGTCACCTCACCTTGAACCATGATGGCGACAATTTTGTTGTTCACCTCTATCCAGTTATCATTTTTATAAATAAAAACGATGTCTTCATGTTGTATTTCGGGAGACATACTGAGTCCATTTACTCGAAAAACATAGTAATCATCTATATCACGAGTTGTCTTATAGATAGGTGATTGGACAAAATCGTTTTCCATAGGCGTGATTTCCATAGGAGCACCTGCACTGATAAAACCTGATATAGGTAATAGATTTTTACTCGAGGTTAAACTTAGCTGATCAATAAATACGGGGATACCAAAACTAGTATAATCAACAGATGATAATTCATCGATCATATGATTTGTTTTAGATATATCTTTACCTGACATCTTTTTAATTTTTTTATTACCCACATCAGGTAAAAACATATCGGCTTTTTCGTCAAACAACCAATTAAGATTTACTCCATAAACCCTTATTAATGACTCCATAAAACCTATTGTGGGTTTGATAAGATCGTGTTCATATCTTGATAAATTTGATTTAAACGTTCCGAGATTGTTCGCCATTTCTGTGAGATTAAAACCTAAATGTTTTCTCAAAATGATTAGTCTCTGACCAAATGTAATCTTTTTCAACTACCCTCCTTTAAACTTTGCCTATATTTCCTTAAAAATTAACATTGCACAAACAAAGTACTATTCCACTCGAGTCAAAAAAAAATTAAGACTCATTTTTGTCAATTTTTTTTTGCAGTCTTGCAACTTTTATTACTTTATCAATAACATTCTCCTGACCGAAGCATATTCATTCGTGGTCATTCTATAAAAATAGATACCACTGCTCATAGGATTTCCATTACCATCATTTCCATCCCAAACAACGGAATGAAAACCTCTATCAAAAAAATCATTCACAAGGGTTCGTATCATCTGACCACGGATATTGAAAATATCTATCACAACCATTGTATTTGCACTTATAGCAAACCTTATCATTGTTTCAGGATTAAAAGGGTTGGGAAAATTACTCTCCAACGCTGTCCTGACAGGAAATATCGTACCATCGTCGTCAGAAACAGGTCCAGAATTTTCGATATTTGAATATTCTGAGTCACCTATCGTCGGTGTAGAATAGCTGGCTTTGATTCCAAAATAGTATGATTCACCTGAAATAATGTCAGTATTGTTTACCCATGACATGTTTGGAGACTGATTTGATGTGATGTTATGGATTTCTACCATATTCTCTTCTGTTGTACCACGAAAGATTTTATACCCACTTAAACTTGCACCACCACTCTCAGGACGTTGCCAGTTTAATGTTACCTGACCATTTCCCACAACTAAAGTGAGGTTTTGGGGTGGATTCCAAACATAAGGTATAGCCTGGACAGGAGTCATAGGGATTCTTAATGACTCGCCTGCCGGCTCTGTATAGATAGCAGATATTTGATAAAAATATGTCATCCCATTTGTCAATTCGGTATCTTCATAAATTTGTAGAGACAACGGTAGAGTCGCATGAGGATTTAAATCGTTAGCCGAAGTCCCTCTATATAGTATATATTCCAATAAAGTTCCAGAGCTGCCATCAGTTGGAGCGTTCCAAGATAAATCCACAATCTGATTACCCGCGATAGCTACCAGATTTTGAGGAGGGAGAAAAATGTCCATTTCTCCCACCTGCACAGAAACATCGTCAAGCACAAAAAACCACGATCCTGTAGCCCTTTCTACATTAAATCGAATATTGATGTATTCATCCGCAAAAGCAGCAAGAGATAAATTTATAGTAGAAAAATCAGTAGAATTGATATGGTTTAACATATCAATTTGATAGATAGGTGTATAAGATAAAGAGTTAAATTCTGTAGAAACCTCAATACAAACGACATCACCGGAGCCTAAAACATGTGGTGTGACTGGAGCATACCAATCTGTGGTATAGTTTATGATACGATACGAAAAGGAAAGAACAGAATCAGAACTCACAGGTCCTATTTCAGGGGTAATAGCATTTTGCCATTCTGAATTTTCCCACACTGACATTGCCAATGCTTTTGATCCGCCTACTCCACTATTATCGAATATTCCTGATGATGAATTTATTCGCCCATCCCAACCCAATGCAAAATAGCTCATCTCGGAATCAAAGTTTTCTAAAAGCAATGTTCCCGTAGGATGTATGGTAACAAAAATCCATGGTGTATCCTGATTGTAAATATTCTCATCCCAATCCCACTGAATGTGTCCCCATAAAAGGGCTTGCCCTACGGTCGTTGGTGTCCAAATCAGATCAAAATCCATATACTCACCAGGCATCAAATCAGGACCATCATATATGCTCACGACAGGCATGAAACTTTCTGATTCCATGAGATGAACAGTGTAGGAAAATGCTTCGTAAGTGCCAAGATTTATCACCCGCATCGTGTATTTGGCTGGTTTGTTTACTGAAATACTTGTGGAACCGGTTAGCGACTCCGCAGAAAGGTCTAAAAAGATATTTCCTCCGGGGCGATTTCTATAGTTTGAAGTAACTCCTTTGGTTTCTCTGAGCAGTCTCGCATTGTCGGCTAGGGCTGCATTTCCTATCATGGTGCCATATAAATTTATGAGAGGAGATGAAAAATAAGGGATACGATAAGCATTTATTCCATCTGTATAATATTGTCCTGAATCATAAGACATGACTGTCGTTCTCATAATATCCAGAATGCTCCCTCTCCAGCCAGAGGAATAGTTTCCTAGATCAAAATTGGGTCCTCCTTGAAAATTTTGATCGCGATGATGATGTGCACCCATATTATGTCCTATTTCATGAACTACGGTATATGACCAAGAAGACTGCTGGACCCTACTCAATGATACAGCATAATAGTCAGGCATAAAGCCTTGAAAACTCCATAAAAGCCAAGCTACTCCACCAGTAAAATCAACCTCTGGAATAAAAACAATCAAATCAGCTCCATGAACGTCTCTGAGAACATGAACCTCATCTAGGTAGCCATCATAAGGATCTGTCAGATGCTGCAAATCATCGCCACTGTTGACCTCGACATAATCAGTTTGATGCCTATGGACAATGTTAAATATGATACCTGTTTCAGAATTTGACATCACGAGATTTGAGACAGCCTGTGCCACATCGATCAGATGATGTATGTTTGTGACACGCCAATCATTCTCTGCCCACAAGGCCGCTGCGGCAGTATAGACATAAAGTAGGTCTATGATGACATCGTTTCGGGTCATTTCACAATCGTGCTCTTTAGAATGTTCAAACTCGTGAGGTTCATCGAGAACTCCACAAGGCAGCTCATCTTTTGCCATTTCAGAAAGGCGAGCTTGCCCGAGATAGGCTTGACCATTTTTTACTGAGGCAAAGAAAAATTCATCATTTTCTGGTACCTTTGCTGAGAGAGTGATGGCATTTTCCGAGAGAGTGATGATAGCATAACCAAAATCACTTTCCAAAAATCTTGCAGTGATGACTCGCCTGCCAGCATCATTGATTTCGGCTTTTAAAATTTCAGCTGAATATTGCTTATCTTCAAAAAAAGTAAACCTCATTGTTTCACCAATGTTGCGATCATTGAGGTGTATTAAATCACGATTAAATTCATAGGTTCTGTAGCGGTCAACTTCTTTGAATATTTCGATGATAGCAGGATCGCTACTTGTTTCTGCGGCAAAACTACGAACGTTTGCGTTGATGTCGATATTCGCACCTGACAGCGAAAATATCACCAACGTCATAAAAGTGATTGTCATTAAAAACGATTTAAAAAATTTCATAAATATCTCCTTTTGATCAAATATTTTTCATTATATGCATATATTACGTTTGCCGTTTCCAGATCGGCTCTCGCTAAATATCTATTTTATTAATTTTGTCTTTTATCAACTCTACGACTCCATCAAAATCACTACATAAAAATAACAAATCGTTTATTTTTTCAAAAAGCTCTAAAGTGTTTTTATTCCATTGCTTTTGCTTTAAAAGCTCAATAACGGCATACGAAGCATTGCTGTCATACTCTTTGCAAGCCGTTTCAATTTTTAATAGTTGTTCTTTTAAATATTTTGAATCCTCAATAATTTCATAATCTTTTTGAACGTCTGCATTTCTAACGCTTAGGTCATGAACCAACTTTTCAAGATATTCAATAAAGCTTCCGATATTTGCTTTAATATATTTTTTATCACCATTAACACCTGCTTTTTCAAGATTGGCTGCGTCATTAGCTGCATCTTTTTCGCCAATAATGGCTAGGCTTGATTTCATCGCATGTACTATGGTGATAAACAACGTCATATTACTGTCAGCAGTTACGTGCTTTAGACCAGTAATAGCCTTTTTTGAATCTCGAATAAAAGCATCTAAAATCAATGAGCTTCTTTTGGTAGGATTATGAGCTTCAAAATACTCTATATTTGCTGCTCTTTTTTCCTTTGGTATCCAATATCCTAGTATCTCATCAAGCTTATTTACGTCAATAGGTTTTGCAAGAAAATCGTTGAACCCTTTTTCCAAATACATTTCTTTCATTCCAGCTACAGCGTTAGCTGTCAACATGACGATTGGTACAGTTCGAAAGCGTTCATCTTCAAGCCCTCTGATGAGTTCAGTGGTCTCAATGCCGTCCATATTAGGCATCATGTGATCCATAAATATGAGATCATAATCATTTTGTTTTACTAGCTCTAAAGCTTGATCCCCACTGGTACAAGTTTCCACTTTTGCCTCATAAGGGATGAGAAGACCCTCTGCCACTTTTAGATTGAGTGACAAGTCATCAACTACTAAAATCCGAGCACCGGGTATGATTAATCGATTTCTACTCTTTGCAGTAGAGATGTCAAAGAAACTATTCTTGTCATCAACACCGTTCAAAATATTTGTAAGAGAGATAGACAACAAAGGCATAGATAAAAACCTTACATTAGGGATGTATGCTTCCATATCCCATTGAATCATTAGGGCAAGTATCGGTTTTTTATCGAGGAAGTTAGAATTTGCTTTCATTGTTCTCGCAATGTCATCAAATAGATTGTAGTTTGTCACAACAGCAAACCATTCTTTATGTCTTAGATGCTCGATAAAATTTTCAATTGTTTTTGTATGAACATATGAAACGCCTAAATTATCTAATGTCCAACATAAAGAATCGACGTATTCAGCCTGATTTTCAAAAATCAACACATTCTTTTTTTGAGGTTCTGTGACTGCGGCAAAAGGAGTTAATGAATCAATGTATTGAGGTATACACACAGTGAAGTCACTACCCTTGCCTGCTTCACTAGATACGCCAATACTGCCTCCCATAGCTTCGCATAGCTGTTTTGTGATAGCCAAGCCCAATCCCGTGCTTTCCGTGACAAGTATCTTTCTTTTACTAGTCTGCATAAAGCTCGAAAATAGATTTGATAATTCATCTTTATCCATTCCTATGCCTGTGTCTTTTATCGATATTTCCAACCAAATTCTATCATCCGTTCTCTTATTACAAGTAATAGACATGATAATATGTCCGTTTTCAGTAAATTTTACGGCGTTTGATAGGATGTTTATGATAATTTGTCTTATACGTGTTTCATCACCAATCAGATTATTCGGAATGCTTCCATCGATTTTAGATAAAAATTGAATGGGCTTTTCAATGAGTTTAACACGGATGATATTGATAGTATCGTTCACTAGAGAAGAAAGATTATATGTACTAGAATTGATTTCCAGCTTGCCAGTCTCAATTTTTGAAAAATCCAATATGTCGTTAATAATAGCTAGTAGCCCTGAAGCTGCTCTTTTTATATCGTACACTTCATCTCGAACATCACCCGGGAGGTCTCTTCGAAGCAGTAGCTCAGACATACCTGTGATCGCATTCATTGGTGTACGTATTTCATGAGACATGTTTGCCAAAAATATTGATTTAGCTTTGTTCGCAGCTTCTGCCTCTCGAAGTGTGAGGCTCAATTTTGCCTGAGATTCTTCCAGATCTATAGTTCTTTTGTGCACCAGCTTGTCTAGCTTTTTTCCTATGCCCCTACTGCGGAGATATTCAAAAAGCAACAACAAAATAAGTATCGAAAACAGAACGATGACACTGATCAACCATGCTTTTTGAGCCTCGGCTATCCTAGAACGATAATCAAAAGTTCTTTGCAACCATTGTGTCGAAACAGCATCAATATCAATGTTTTCTATAGCTTTGTCTACTATAGAACACAGCATATCTTCGTTTATATTGAAGCCAAAAGTAGAAATAAAGGTATAATCAAAGTCTATATTGACTTTAAACCTAGGATTTTCATGATAATGTGTTGTTGCGAGCAAAAAATGTAGATTGCAAATAAAAAGATCTATTTCTCCGGACTCCAAACCTCTCAATGCCTCTTGTTCCAGCTCGTATTCTACGAGATGTGGATGTGCTGGAAACCACATATTGAACAGATCATGGTACGCTGTATCTTTTTTAACCCCCATTTTATATTGCATGATTCTATGTATGCTGGTATTCGGTTTAGAATTTAATGATATAGCAATATACCTATCTTTTACTGTTTGATGACTTGTCCATAAAAAGCGATTGTTTCTGTTCTCGCTCCAGATCAATTCTGAAACCATAGAGCCCTCACCGCTTTCGAGCATCCGGAGTAAAGAGGAAAAACTATCGTTTGATTTATTGATTGGTTCAAAAGTCAAACCTGTTAGAGCAGTCACTTTTGCTAAAATATCTAGAGTAATTCCTTGCCATAGATTTTCGTTTTTATTATAAAAACTTACAGGATAATTATCAAACTCTGCAAGATAAGCTACAGAAGTATTTTTATTCAAATAATCAATCTCATCTTCTGTTAAAAGCAAAGAAAATTTGTGCTTTATATAATCATTCATACCTTGCTCATAAAGATCACGCAAAAAATATGTAGAATTATTTTCTAAAGCTTTATTCAGGATATTGATAATAGGTTCTAATTCAGGATTTTGTGTGGACAACGAAATCGTTTCATAAATCAAAGGAAAAAAGTCCTCACTGACAACATTGCCAAATGATTTAAAACCATCTTCGGCAACCATTTCTGCTATAAAAGCATCTATTTCACCACTTGCCAGTAGATCGTATGCAGCCTGATAATCATCTACATAATACACTTGAAAAGGGACAGGCATTTCATTTAGTCTTTTTGCAGCTTCTGTATATGTGGTTGTATTTTCAAAAAAAGCAAGCTTCAGAGGTCGAATTCTAATGATATCAGAGCGAGGTAAGCTACCTGCTATACGAAAATATTTTGTTGAGCGTTCAGCTATGGGAGCTGAAAATAAATATCCTAGATCATTCTTGCGGTATTCAGTCGCAGTCAATTCCCCCGTAAAGTCTGTCAACAAATTTGGATATAAATATCTCCATTCATAAAAACTAGGAACAAATTCAATCTCAAACACCTGCCCCAACCATTCACATAAAAGAGCGACATAGCCTCCTATGCCTCCATTACTTGTTTGAAAAGCTTCTGTACTATAATATGACCCAAATGTAAAATGATCATATTTTTCTCGAAGGGCGTTTATGCTTTTTATATCCTCATCTGTGATATTCGGAATATTGTGTAATTTCCAATTTGAGGGTGAGCTTTCATCTACGATCGGTTTATTTTGACAGCCAGAGTATAAAAGCAGTATAATGAATAGGAACAACAAAAAAACTAATAATTTAAACAAACTTTGGTATCTGAGCAATCTCATAATAGACATTTCTGAAATCCACAGTTTAACACCAGTCTGTGAGTTTAAGCCACTGTAATATGATTTTTTTGACATAAACCTATCGTCTCACTTTATCTACGGAGATGATGTAATCGGTATTTTTATTGTAAATTGTGTGCCTTTGTCTACCTCTGATAAAACTTCAATAGTGCCTTTATGCTGATGAATAATTTGCTTTACAATATAAAGTCCCAATCCCGTAGACGCTTCACCCATTGTACCAATTCTGCCAGCTTTCGAAAACTTGTCAAAAAGTTTGCCAATCATATCTTTTTCAATTCCTATTCCTGTATCGCTGACGTAAATATGAATCATATCGTCATATTTCTTTGCAGCTATCGTAATCAAACCCTCTGGTTTGGTAAACTTTATTGCATTATTAAAAAGGTTATCGAGAGCTCTTTGAAATTTCTCTGGATTTATCATACAGTATACCGGTTCATCTGGTAGATCATAAACTATGTTAATATTTTTTTGTTTTGCTGTCATTTTTAGACTTTCTTCTCCATCCATGATCAGCTGACAAATATTGCATGTGGTGAGTATGAGTGTGTCTGTCTCTGTCTCCAATTTGTTTAAACTCAAAATATCTTTTACTAATGATAAAGCCTTTTCCGTAGATTCTTCTATCATATTGACCAATCTTATTCCTTCAAATGAATCATATCTCATATTGATGACCTCAACAGCTTGTTGAATGTTTCCGATATAGTTTTTCATATCATGAGAAATCATAGCTAGTATGTTATCTTTTAAACTATAGATCTTGGTGAGTTCATCGTTTTTAGACTTAATTTCTTTTAATAATTTGTTCATTTCTATATGTGTTTCTATACGCTTTAATAATACAGGAGGAGAAAAAGGTTTTGCAATAAAATCAATAGCTCCTTGTTCAAAACCACGAATCTCAGAAACAGGGTCATTTTTTGCTGTCAAAAATATTACAGGGACTGATTTAAGTGTTTCATGATTTATTAACATTTTCATTACTTCAAATCCATTCAATTTTGGCATTTCTACATCGAGCAATATCATATCTGGGGTCACTTTCTCAGCAAATTTAAGCATGTATTCTGCTGAAACAAATGTAAAAGTTTTATAAACACCTTCCAGAGCTTTTCTAGCCAATAACAAGCTCGTTTCTTGATCATCAACGATAAATACTGTTCTCACCTTGCATTTTCTCCTATTTTTTGTGAAAAACCTTAGTCTTTTATTTGAATTGCATTTTCATATAAATTTCTCAATTCTACTAAATCTAGATCAATCTGATTATGCATTTTTATTCTTTTACCTTTTACCACACCCAGCCTCCTATAGCATTGGTCGTGTAAAGAACAAATCGTTATAAACGACTTGACATTATCTGGGTGGATAGAAACAATAATTCTACTGTGAGACTCTCCAAAAAATTCAAAATCGACTCTATACCACGGAACAAAATCTATCTCACAGCCTAAAACAGAACCATCTTTTTTAAAACATTTTTCTACGAGAGCTACTGCTAACCCTCCATCTGAACAGTCATGTGCAGACTTTAGGAGCCTTTTATCTATCAGCTCCAGCATTACTTTTTGAAGTTTCAGTTCTATGTCCAAGTTAACAATAGGTGGCATACCTACGACCTTTTTTAATATCAATTTTTGATATTCGCTACCTCCACTTTCATTACAATAATCCCCTAAAAGATAGATAACGTCATCAGTGTCTTTAAATTCTGTAGTGATTGCTTTGCTGGCATCATCCAAAACTCCCAGCATTCCTATTGTTGGTGTCGGGTATATCGCAGATGAAAAAGATTCAGTAGCTGCATCGTTTGACGCAGTGACTCTTTCATTATAAAATGACACATTGCCTCCTGTCACAGGTGTATTAAACTTTTCGCATGCATCTTTGATACCCCTAATAGTTTCTACAAAATTCCAGTAAACATCAGGCTTATACGGGTTCCCAAAGTTTAGATTATTTGTGATTGCCACTGGCTTTGCTCCTGTACATAATACGTTTCTTGCAGATTCAGCTACTGCTCCTTTTGCTCCTTCATATGCGTCTAAATAACAATGTCTTCCGTTGCAATCTACTGAAACAGCAATAGCCTTGTTTGTATTTTTTATTCTGATGAGAGCGGCGTCCCCTCCGGGCTCAATCATCGTGTTTGTTTGAATCATATGATCATATTGAGAATAGATGGCTTGTTTCGAGGCGATGTTAGGCACAGATAATAGATCTTTTAAGGTTTGGTTAAAAAATAGCCCACTATCCTTACCTTCTATAAAATCTACCTTTGGACTATTTTTAGCATTAGTAGAAATCCTTTGGGTAGTAGTAGGTATTATTAAATCTTTCTGATTAAAATTTCTCGTTTCTTGATAGTATGCTGGCTTTTTATACTCCCTTTCATAAACAGGTGCTTCACCTCCTAAAACAAGAAATTTTGAAGGAATCTCAGCCATTAATACACCATGGTGTTTCACCTTCAAAAGCTGGTCATCAGTGACAACACCTATTTTCGCAATATTTAAATCCCACTTTTCAAATACTTCCCTCACTTTTTCGTAGTTTTCTGGATTGGCAATCAAAAGCATTCTCTCTTGTGATTCTGATAACAAAATTTCATAAGCCGTCATGTTTTCTTCTCTTTGAGGAACCAGTCCAGTGTCGATCTCGATACCTGTGTTCGCTTTTGCGGACATTTCACTGGATGAACATATCAAGCCTGCTGCACCCATATCTTGGATACCTACGACCAAACCCTTTTCTATCACTTCCAAAGTCGCTTCTAATAGTAGTTTTTCCATAAAAGGGTCGCCAACCTGCACCGCAGATTTTTGACCGCCTGATGCGTCATCCAGCTCTAAAGAGGCAAATGTCGTCCCATGAATCCCATCTCTACCGGTTTTTGCCCCAACATATATCACAAAATTCCCCGGTCCAGAAGCTTTCGCAGACATCAAGTTTTTGTGTTCTAACAAACCTACAGCCATGGCATTCACCAAAGGATTACCTTTGTAGGCATCTTCAAAGTAAACCTCTCCACCTACTGTAGGTACGCCAAAGCAATTACCATAAAAAGCAATACCTTTTACGACACCACTCAATAGTCGTTGAACACTAGGATCCTCTGGGTTACCAAATCTCAATGAATTCAAGGCACATATAGGTCTAGCACCCATAGTAAAAATATCTCTCAATATTCCTCCTACACCTGTAGCAGCCCCATGAAAAGGCTCTTTTGCCGAAGGATGATTGTGACTTTCTATTTTAAAAGAAATGGCTAAATTGTCTCCAATATCTATTACTCCTGCGTTTTCTTCACCGGCTTTTGAAAGCATTGCTGGACTATCTTTTGGTAATGTTTTAATATATTTTATTGAGTTTTTATAGCTTGCGTGCTCTGACCACATTACAGATACAATCCCTAGCTCAGTAAAGCTCGGAACCCTGCCTAATTTGTTTAACACTCTTTCATATTCTTCTTCTGTTAAGCCATGTTCTAAAGCAAGCTTCAAATTCACTGTAGGTTCAAACATACTATACCCTCTGCATGATATTATTTTACGCATACCACTTTTTTTTTTGAAAACTTTTTGTCAATATTTTATATTAAAAAAAATATATTTCTTCTGTAATCTCCTGTACACCTCCTGTTTTTATCCCGCCCCAAATCGATAAAACCGCCCGACTCCGTAGCGGAGCTCGGAGGGGCTACGACAAATCAGCACCCCCGCCCCCAAATCGATAAATTGGTACAATCCCGTAGCGGAGCTCGGAGGAGCTACGACAAAATCAGTACCCTCGCCCCCAATCGATAAATTGGTACAATCCCGTAGCGGAGCTCGGAGGAGCTACGACAAATCAGCACCCTCACCCTCGATCGATAAATTGGTACAATCCCGTAGCGGAGCTCGGAGGGGCTACGACAAATCAGCACCCCCGCCCTCGATCGATAAATTGGTACAATCCCGTAGCGGAGCTCGGAGGGGCTACGACAAGTCTGCACCCCCGCCCTCGATCGATAAATTGGTACAATCCCGTAGCGGAGCTCGGAGGGGCTACGACAAATCAGCACCCCCGCCCCCAAATCGATAAAACCGCCCAATCCCGTAGCGGCGATTTCCAATCGCCACACGCCGAAGGTGTGGGTCGTTTAATAGGGCGTGGGACGATAAAACAAAACAGCATGTCAACGGCAGTTTTAAATCGAGAAACCCGCACCAAATCTCGTTTTCTGATACCTTCCCTGTACGGCTCCTGTACCGATCTCTAAAATAAGCTGGATAGAAGCGGGAAAAGCACAAGGGGGGTACAGCACTTTATCGTTGATGTCGCGTTTCGACTAAACGCCACACGGGGTAAACAAGTGAACAGTCCCTCACATAAATTTTCAGATATTCAAAAAAAACATTTGACATCTAACACCCATTTAAAATAATTGCCCACGAACTTTAAAATATACTAAATTTGGAGGATGGGATATGGTAGGTCTCGTGAGCACATGCGGTTTTGTTAGGATCGCCGAGAAGGCTCAAAAAGGGCAACTGTGCGGGCTTTTGCAAAAAAGGTCTTTGATGTCTACACTGCCCGAGATCGTGCAGGCAATGCCACTCTATGCTTTGAATAATAGCATATTTACCCCCCCCCGAAAACGCTTATAACATAATCATTTACAGACATTTATTGTCTAAAGACACCTCTGCAACGAAAAGTATAACTTCTCATTACAGAGGTGTCTTTTTTTTATTTACGAAAAATATTTTAAGTTATTCGTCTTATCCATCAAAATTCCAGAAGGAATTAATCCAATCAATTTCATATCATCAAAACTTATATAAACAAATTATAATCAAAACATCATATTTTACAATATTGGTGTCCTGTCACCAGATAAAAACAGGGGTGGAACTGAAAAGCCAAATGAGTAAGGAAATAATTACACGGGAGACCTATTATGGCAAAAAAGGATGTATTCCTTGGCGAGAGCTACAGCTACATTTTTGATGAAGCTGGCGGCATGAGAGACCAACTCGAACAAACGATACTTTCGGAGTTGGAAGTAAAGAAGTATCCATTGAAGGCAACCATCAAAAAAGTTAAAGCTGGTGGACTATTTGGATCAAAAGAACAATGCGTTGTGATTGATGTAGATAAGAAAGCAAAATTGACAATCGCAAACGTATCAGTTGGAACATATCTCTATGTTGAGATGTTCCTTACAGCTAAACAACCAGGACCAATAGTAATGCTTTTTAGGCTACTTTTCTTTTGGTTGATAATCTTCTTCAAAGCAGCTGCAGACAATGAATTCAAACAAATGAGAAGAAATGCCATTTATTCAGCTTGCAGAGAAACTGTTGAATCAGCTTTTTCGAAGCTACAACTTAAGCAAAGCAACAGTGGTTATCAAGGGAAATCAAAGAAGTGAGGCATTTTGTGGCTTACGGGCAACGCAAGGCAGGGTGATAGCTTTGTCTTGCGTTTGCTTTGAAATAAGAAGAGATAATTTATGGCAAAAATAAATTTAATTTGTGATCAATGTGGTGGAAAGGTTGAGCTTGATGATGCTCATGAATTTGGATTTTGCACTTTTTGCAAGTCCAAAATTCTAATTAAAGAAGATACCATTATAAATGAAATCACCCAAAATATTACAAAACATGTGTATGGACACGCTGGTAAAGATGTAGATGAATTAATAGCAGAAGGCAATAATTTGCTTGATATAGGAGATGAAAAAAAAGCCAACGAGAAGTTTAGAAAGGCAACAGAAGTGGACCCTAAAAGCTGGGAAGCTTGGTTGGGATACGCTGCTACGGGCGGTGATAAAAAAGGGTATATTTCTTGTGTACCTGCATACAGAAACGCATATCAGCTTGCCGCTAATGAAGAGCAAGAAATAGAAACTTTTAAAGATATGCTTGATTACTTGCCTGATAGCAATTTAAGTAAAGCTCTTATCAAGGTTTATAAAAACGCAACACCTAACAAACGTCATGAGATGTTTGACCTTGTGCTTGGTGTGATTGGTTGTGACGAATCTGAAGTTGCCAAACTTGTAATAGACCTTTGTCCAGATGATTGGAGTGCTTGGTTAGCCAAGGCGAAAATCAGACAAACAAGAGTTAAATGGTGTGAATTAGAGAGCGGATTTTTTACAGGAAAGAAATTGCCAGAACATGCTCAAGAAGTTTTGGAAATTTTCTTAAGTGCATATCAGCTCGCAAAAAAAGATAGTGAAGAAGCAAAAAAAATTGTGCTTGCACATATTGCTACTATGGAAAAAGATAAATCCTATGAAGTGTTTTATTCTGAACTAAATAAAAAAATAAAACGTGAAGGTTAATATCACAATGATAGTAACACAATATAGCACACATCAAATGGAAAATTAAAATGAACAAACAAAATGAGATTTCAATAGTCGAACTTACAAATGGTGAACAAATTGGGCTTTGTGTTATAGAAATAGTCACAGTGCCTCATTTATCTATCCTTCAGAAGAGATTTACTACAGAAACCAATATTGACACAGAGTATAAACAGGATATGGCACGATTGTTGTCTGAGGTTTATCAAAATTATAAAAATGCTTCAGGAGACTGTCAGGATATCTCAATAGAGATATTATGGTCAACTCAAGAGGTGAAAAATCAACCTTATAAAGCATCCATCTCTCTGCACATCATCATACGAGCAATAGGAAATGACAAAACAAATATAGAGAATTCAATATCCTCACTTCTGAAAATATGTAAGTCTTCACTTGATTTTGGCAAATATGACCATAAAGAAGCCGATATAAATGAACTATTGGCTCGCGTCAAAGCTATAAACAATCAATCTATCAAGGCTGTTGTGAAAACAGAGGCTTTAGAAAATTTACAAAACCAAATACTGCCTTATTGTTTTGCTTTCCATAGATTGCCAGAGACAGAAAATGACCTCAGCAGAATAGTTAGTTCTCTTATAGATTATCCCAATTGTGCAGTTTCTTTTCAATTGATACCTACTTCATATTCTTTTGAAGAAGCTTCTACAGTGGATAATACAGCACAAATGCTTGATACTCTCTACAAGGGTGTGACCGATCAAAGCATTGGTAATATCAGCTTTGCTTTAGCTGAGAAGCACTCCGAAACTTATAAATATTATTCAAAGAATAAAAATACTGCCGAATTTGCTTTTAATATACTTGTATATGGTGGTCAAAGCGATACGAATAATATAGCCACCAGAATACTTGCACAATTAAACAATAGTAACGAACTTCGGATAATATCATTGCAACCAAACGATGTTCGGAAGGATGATAATTTTTATCCTCTACCTTGGGCAACTCATGAACTGATTCTCGGAACAGATCGAAACCCAAATGTATGGAACATTGGTCAAAATTTAAATCCTTTTTACAATCTACCATATATCATCACCGCTGAAGAAGCATCAGAGTTTTTTAGACTTCCAATTGGAAGCGACACAGTATATGCTGGGCTTGTAGTAAACGAATCTGGTAAAATAAGTAGGACATATGCAGACAATGTGGTGGGTGGCGGTGACATAATGGTGGGCAAGCTGAAATCGTCTGCACATGGCGATACTATAGGTATCACGCTTAAAGACCTCACCAAACATATGCTAATTGTAGGTACTCCCGGCTCTGGAAAAACCACTTTTTCTGTTAGTTTGCTTGACCGTTTATGGAAAGAGCATAATATACCTTTTTTAGTAATAGAACCTGCAAAAAACGAATATCGAGCTTTGGTGCAGAGTATCCCAGATTTACAAGTCTTTACACCGGGCAAGAATTTTATCTCACCTTTTGTTTTCAATCCATTTGTCCCACCTAAAAATGTGAAACTCGAAACTTATAAATCAACACTAAAAACAGCTTTTGCAGCGGCAGTATCTATGTCTTCACCACTTGACAAAATATTCGAAGAAGCTGTAAATAACTGCTATTCTGATTTTCGATGGTTGGATACATATACCACTGATAACAAGGGAAAAACATTTAATATTACAGATTTTATTAAGTGCTTTGAGGAGACATTTGAATCTATAGGTTATACTGGAGATGCTAAAAATATAGGTAAAGCAGGACTTGTCAGGTTACAAAGTCTTGTGAACTTGTTTGATAATTATCATTCTATTCCAATAGAGGATTTATTAACAAAACCAACCATTATAGAGCTTGCGGCTATTGAAAATAGCGACCAGAAGGCTTTGATTATTTCACTATTACTTCTCTCTATATTAGCTTATGTGAACAGCAATTATCTGGGTGAAGGAAGTTTGAAAAATGTTATATTACTTGAGGAAGCTCATGTTTTACTTGATGCAGAGTCCAATGCTGGTGAAGGTGAAGCAAACCCTTCAGCAATTGCCCAAGGTCTTGTAAAAAGAATGCTTGCTGAAATTCGCTCTTATGGTGTAGGTATAGTCATCGCTGATCAATCTCCACGCAAAGTAACAACTGATGTAGTCGCTTTAACTGATATCAAAATGGCTTTTAGATTGGTGGAAGGCACAGACAAAGAGATACTTGCAAATAGCTCCAATATGACTGAAATACAAGAACAACGTCTTGCCAAGCTAAAGCCCGGTGAAGCATTTTTGTATTTCGGAAAACTTGATGAACCAGAAGAAATAAAAACAGAAGATTATAGACTTGCACAAAATATTAGCATTACTTTATCTGATGATAATATAAAATCACTTTCTACATATTGGAACAGTCGCAAAACATATCTTCGTCCCTATCCAGAATGCGAATACTGTCGAATGTGTTCAAATGGATGTGACTATGGTAAAAGGGTTTTAGGAAGAGAAATAGCTCGCAGGATATTTATGAAACACTTTAAACCCGATAGTGCAGATTCTACTATCGTAAAAACCGTTTTCAGTAAAATGGTTGCCTTAATAAAACATGAACTAAACGATGAGATATTTGACCAGAAGCTTCTTGCATGTGTCGAATTGCATCTGCTTCGTAGAATAAGATATGGAACAAAAATCAAGATTTCCAATGCGACAGTGAAACTAACATTGGAAAATATTTTGTAATAATTGAGGAAATATGCACGAAAGATATGAAATGAATCGAGATATTTTACCAGATACCAAGACAGACACTGCTACAAATAATGAAAAAGCTGATTTTGGTGGTGAACTGGCAAAAGATGAAGGTGTTGATTTAAACTGTGCAACAGATGAAACAGGTGAGAGTTCTGGTTTGCAAAATGAAAATGAAGCTGGAATTGATTTAAATAAGTTTTCAAAGGAAGAGGGTGATTATACTTACGATGACTATCTTGAAAGTGGAGAGGTTTCAAATCCACTTGAAGTAGACCCTCCACCAGAGACAAATGAATACACTGGTAGTGAATACACGGACTTTAATAAAACAATGAGTAAAGAAGAAAATTCAGAACAGATAGAGCCTGTAGAAGAAACTCAAGAAATAGGTAGTTGGAGCGATATGTCCCTTGATGATCAAAAGAATGCAATGAATGACCTTGCTGACGATGTCATAGCTGATACAGGTATGAAGAACCCGCCTGAAATAGTCTTTAGTGGTGACATGGGAGATGGTAATTATGGTGGATACAATCCCGAAACAAATACTATAGAAATTAATGAGAATATGCTTGATGATGGACCGGAAGCCGCTGATACTATAGCCCATGAAATGTGGCATGCTTATCAACACGAATGTGCTCAAGATGCATCTAATCCAAGAGGTGCCGAATATCAAGAAGGTTTTAATAATTATATCACACCTGATTTAGACTTTGAAGCTTATGAAAACCAAATGGTTGAAGCAGAAGCGAGAGATTTTGCAGCAGGCTATAGAGACCGATTTGCATCATAGAAGGAGTAACAGATGGAAAAAATATTAAATTATCTAATTAATGAGAAACAGCAAAAGCCAGTAGTGGCAAATAAAATAGCATCATCCTTTGAAAGACATGCTGATATCAAAGCAGAGCTTGAAAAATGGATAGAAAGCCGAATATTTCCTACAGACGACAAATTAACAATAGAGGGCTGCACTGCAAAAATGATATATGACCTCGCTCCATTCATGGATGGCGTAGGAGTTTATAACTTCCTTGTGACACTGAGAGAAAGACCTGAAAATGGTAAAAGAATCATTGCTGAAGGGTTTCCAAGAAAATAATGTAAAGACAGCTTCATGGCTGTTAAATAAAGGATAAAAATTATGGATAAACGATTTGAAAAAGCCAATGATATTCCGAGTGATGTCGGAAGTGAAAGTGTGAATCAAGACCATGATCTGCAAAATGACCTTGCAAGCGAACAAGGAGTTGATTTAAATGCTGATACAGATGGGCAAATCTCATCAAAAAGTTTAGATAAAGCTATGTATTGTGATCTGCCACCTGTTCCTGATGATGTTCAACCTGTTCCTGATTACGTTTGCCCTATAGAAAACCCTAAACCTAGCTTTGAAGAACAACATCCTGGCTACACAATTACTGGCGGTGCAGATGATTATAGAGGTTTTATGGATGGATTCAATAATGTAGGTAAACCAATTGAGGAAACTCTCGAAGAAAGCGATAGAAGACGAAGAAATATGGAAGCAGAAACAGCTGATAATCAACCAGTAGCTGGTTATAATCCAGACCTTCCTGAAGACCAAGTTGAAGATGATGAATAAAAGGAAAGAAAATAATGGGACTATTTAATAAAAATCCAAACGAAACTGCCTATGTAGGTGGGAAAAAACACTGGGCTGATGTAATAAAAAACTCTGGTCCTGGCGATGTGCTTATATGGAGACAACCAGAAGAAGATTTTAACACAAACTCAACACTTATTGTTATGCCCGGTGAAGAAGCTATATTTATAAAAGGTGGTGTTATAGAACAAGTTTTCGATAATGGGACTTATAAACTCTCTACAGAGAACTATCCATTTATCAGTCGATTGCGAAATTTATTCACAGGCGGAATTAGCACTTTTAACTGTGTGGTTTACTTTGTCAGAAAAACACATTCAATGGAAATCTTATGGGGAACAAGCTCACCAATACAAGTTCGAGATAAATTACTCGGAATAGCTACAAAACTACGTGCAAGGGGTGCTTACAAGATTCAGGTTGACAATCCACAGAAATTCTTAACTAAACTAATTGGGAATAATATTAATTCGATGGCAAGCCAGTCTCTTTTAGATGATTATTTTGCTAATGAATTTCAGAGTAAAATAAAATCAAGTATCACAAGAGCTCTGAATGAAACGCAAACAGAATTACTTGGAATTGAAGCTAGGCTTGATGAATTTTCAGAAGTAGTAGAACCATTTTTTTCTGACGTATTTGAAGATTATGGTTTAAAGATGGTAAAATTCTCAATAGCGGCTCTTGACCTTGACGATGACGAGCTTCGCAGACGCTATGATGAGATTGGTATGGATGCTATAGCAAAGCTTCGGAATGCACAAGCTGATAAAAGTGTAATGGATGTCCTTGGTGATGGCTGGGGTAAACAACAGGCTGCAAATATACTTGGGACGTTAGCAGCAAATCCGGGTGCTGGTGGCATGGCAGCTACAGGTGCAGGACTTGGCATGGGTATGGCAGCTGGTGGCATTTTTGGTGGTATGGCAAATCAGATGTTTAATCCTATGCAACAACAAACACAAGCACCACCTCCACAACAACCATCAGGTAGATTTACTCAAAAATCAGCGGATCCGCCACCTACTCAAACCACACAAGCAGATGACCCAGTAGCAACCCTCAAAAAACTCAAAGAAATGCTTGATCTCGGTTTGATAGAGCAGGCTGAATTTGACGCTAAAAAAGCAGAGATCATGAGTAGGATGTAAGGGGGGAACAATGAAAAAAGAGAATATCTTATGGACGATATTAAATTCTATCTTTTTGATAGTTTTTAATGTCTTTTTCTTTACCCTGAGTGGCACTAACAATCTAGCTTCTGTGTGGATTTCTTTTGGTTTTATCCATTTTGGATACATCATGTTGTTATTGACACCCAGAATGATCCGCTCAGGGAAAAGCTCAGCAGTATTTGGATTTTCGATATACTACATATCCTCAATATATTTTTTGTTAGAGTTCGTGACCGGTATCACTTTTATTATCATCGCTCACGAAAAAATTACAATTTCTCTGTTGGTGCAGATTAGTATCGCTATGTTATATAGCATTGTATTGCTTTCATTGCTCATCGCAAATGAAAGAACTGCTGATACTGAAGAAAAAAGAAAATCTCAAATCAATTTCATCAAAGTTTCATCTGAAAAAACCAAAAGATTGTTGGAAATCTCAAAAGATAAAGAGTCAAAAAAAAGCATAGAAAAAGTTTATGATGCGATTTATTCAAGCCCTATAAAAACATATCCAGAATTAGCGGAGGTAGAAGAAGTCATTCTTGCTTCAATAAATGAATTAGAACGTTATGTCATCTCGGAAGATAAAGAAGGAATCATCACTTTATCAAACTCTTTGCTATCAAAGATAAATGAAAGAAATAGGATGATAAAATCGTTGCAATAATCCTCAGTGGCAAATCACTATATCGGAGTTTTGTCCCCGCCCCTGATCGATAACATCGCCCAATTCCCAATCAGGGGCGAGACAATAAGCAACAAATTCTACTTTAGCAACATGACTCTTTTTACACTAACATCATTTCCTATATTAGCTCTTATAAAATATATTCCAGAACCCATATCTTTTCCATCAAAATTTTGCCCGTTCCAGGTCAGAATAGTATTCGTAGATTTTGGTATCTCATTAATTAGTTCATAAATCTTTTGCCCTCTAATATTGAAAACAGAAACATTCAGTGAGTGCACTGTGTCTTTAGTAGAAATGTTCAGAGTCAGTGTAGGGTTGAAAGGATTTGGATACGCTTTAATATCTATTAAAGAAATAGGAGTGATAATTGTTTTCTCGACATCAGGTACCCAGCTTTTTCCTCCTCCGCCCCCAAATGCACCCATATCGTTTCTCAAAGATCCTTTCGCTGGAAACAATGCCAAATGTAAATTTTCTGGATCTGCAATATCATTAAATTCTATCTCAGGGTTTCCAGAATCTATACAAGCAGAATTATCAGAAAGTATCCAATCGTGATATGACGTTTTTACAATGTACCCGATTTCAGATGACTCATTTACAAATAGGGGATCATCAGTGATATTACCTATGCCTTCATGCCCTTTAATGCGAGAGTACGTGGCATTTATAGTTCCATTTAGATTTATAAAAGGTGTTTCTCCATCTATTATCGTATTCATCAGATTGGCGGCAGAACTTGAAATTGTGACTGTAGCGCTTGGTTCATTTGTGCTTTCATTATTGTAAATAGTACTATTAACAATTGTGAGATTCGACCCACTAACAGCACTAATAGCACTCGCATTTCTACCAGTATTGTTTACGATGACTGTATTTTCTATGGTTAGATTAGCACTCGTCATATTGATGACTCCACTGCTGTTTTGAGAACGATTGTTTGCAAAAAAACTACCCTTTATCACTGAATTTTTTGCACTACTCAGATTAATAGCTGCACTTGAGGTTGTCGCTAAATTCTCTCTAAAAATACATCCTTCAACATAAATATCCACATAGCTGGATCTTATCGCAACATTTGTAGCTTTTTCAAATATTGCATTAACAAAAATAATGTCACCTGCATTATGTAAAATCGAAATCCCTTGCCAAGATGAATCAGATGTAAAAAGAACTTCATTACCTTTTTCACCTTGAGCTCTCAATGAGCCTGAAACAGTTAGCACCAAATCTGTTCCGAATCGAACTTCAACTCCATCTTCTATGAATAATTCACTGCCTAGGGGTATGTCAATATTGCCTGTTACAAGATATGGAGAATATTCTTTTTTCCATTGACCGCCCACAGTTCCACTGACATCATCTGGGCTAATTACTTTGATAAAATTTTCTCTCACAATAGTTTCTTCACCTAATTCTGTTCTAATCTTCAATGAGACAGAATAGTTTCCTATCGAGTCATAAACCCATGTTCCCGTAGGTTCTGTGCTATCTATGATTCCATCATTATTAAAATCCCATTCCCATGACAAGATGTCATATGTGGAAAATGAAAGGTCTTTGAAATTCACTACCAGACTAGGAGGACCCTGTGATATATCAGACATAAAGTTTGGCAAGACTCCTGATAAGCTAGCCATATTTGCCTGATGAATTGTTCTAGGCGTACTCATAGTTTGGACAAAACTCACGGCTCTGAGATGCTCAAAATTCCAATCTGGATCTACATCAAAAGCCTGAGAATATGTCTCCATACTTCCAGTAATATTTTGAGTAAAATCTTGATAAGCTGAATCGACCACCAAAAATCTTGGATTTCCAGGACCATCTAAAGTAATAGCAAAATAAATCCTGTTGTTAGTACTCGAAAAATTACCTGTTATCACGACTTGTGAGCTTACAACTAATTGTGACTGAGCATTGAATGAAAGCTCTACCTCTAAAGCCATTGGGCTACTTGTATTGATAATTTGATTATATCGTTGCAGATATGCATTGTACATTGTGCCAGAGGCTGACCCTCCAGACACAGCAGATATTCCACCAAATACAGCATGGGGAACACCCGTCACGCCATACATTGTTGATCTAGGTGATACTCCAGGGGAGTTCGGATACCATACGAAAGGTACCACTCTCTGGTGTTGATCAAATAGTAATTCCAGCCCAGCCTGGGCTGATGGACAATATGGTCAGTTGTTTTGTGAAAACAATTCACCTACTACATAATAATCACTAGCGTACATCACAGCATAGGTTGATATTAATAATAATATCAGTTTAAAACTTTTCATCATAAAAAATCTCCTTAAATTTTTTGACAAATAACATTATAATTCTAATATGAACTAAAATCTCGTGTTTAAGCTCAGGCGTACACCTTCAAAAGGTGGTTGTGTTAGGCATGTTCCGTTTCGGCATACTTTACCACCTTGTTCTTTACCTACAAAAAGTCTTACGTCTGTGTGACTTGATATTGATGTCACTATTTCTGTCCCTACATACAATTTACTTTTTGCAATATCAGTATATTTTTCAAATTCATTTTCAGCAAAAACGGCTACTGATAATTTTTCATGTACGCGACTTTCTATTTGCACACGTGGTTTGTTGTAATATCTGGTATATTCACCATAAGATTTCAAATATTCTTCATTGTATGACCATGACATACTGAGACCAAATGGTATAGAAAAACTATAAAAATCTATTGATACGGATGGCTTGATTTCTGTATCATCAGACTCTGAAGAAAAATCTAATTCTGGATAATGTATCTCTACGTTTATATTCATGTACTCAAAATCGACATTGACTGCAAAGTTTTTGAAATTTCTTTTGTATTCCGTATATAAATTTTTAAAGTATACATAATCATTTTTGTCCCATGACTCAGAGTAGTTTAAAAGAAACTCATTGTCAAAGTTTGGAATATATCTGATTTCACCCATTAAACCTTCTTCAAAATCAGTAGGTGCCCACGTAGAAAGTAATTGATCATAATGATTTAGCGTAGGCATATCAGCCAAGGCATATTCATAAACAATGTATTCTTCGCTTTCATAATAGTGAAAACGACTATATCTCTTGTACCCTCCACTCAAGGTGACAGGACCTAAATATACATTTCCAATAGAATAAATAGCAGAACCCACAGAAGAGTCTGGGATTAAATGAAATCTTCTTATTTCAGCATATTCAGCTTTTATATCAAAAAAGTTATACAAAAGACCTAGTCTACCACCATAAACGTTGAAATGAGTATAAAAATCAAAATTTCCCCAAAAATCTTTTCTCTCTTGCTTGTATTCTACAGCCGAAACTCCTACATTTAAATATGGAAATGGTTTATAGTCAATATCACCACCTATCACCAGATCTTTTTCATGTAATACAAAGTTCTTTTGATATTCCTTCAAAAGACCATATACTCCTGAAAATCTAAATTTGTCTATCATAAAACTTGTTTGAGCCCCTTCGAGTCTTCTATCATTGTCATTTTCTTTATCATTCCATGCTCGTAACACGATACCGGAGCCAAAGGCTTCTTCAATTGTTCCGGCTTTGATCCAAAAATTATCAAAGGTCAGTTGAGCATACCTATCCACCCATTTTGCATTTATTTTTTCTGTTTTTTCCATATGATCAGGGGTGACTTTATCAAATTTTGGCAGCTCTGCATTAAAAGTCATTCCAAAACTAAATATTCTGTTATCAAGCCTCAGCTTAAATTCATTTTCAAAATGATTACTGAAAGTATTCTTTTCTGTTCTGTGGGTATAAATGGCATTGTTTTCACCACTGATGTTAATATTTGATTGAGCTTGCAAGGCTGCAGAAATGAGAATAAACATAATAAGCAATGCTAGCAATTTAATCATTTTTACAGACGGAATAGTCGATAATAAACTGTGCTGGGGATGCCAGCTTTTTTCATTTGTTTCATATTTTGTTTTCATAAATTCTTTACTCTCCTTGGATTGATGACTCAAATTCGCCACTTAATATTTTTACTATTGTTTCTTCTAGTTTCACTTCATCTCCGCTATTATACCCCGTATTATCATAAACTATTTGACCTGTTTGATTGATGATGATAGTCCTAGGAATAGCGGTGACATTAAAGAGTCTTTGTAAATTTCTCGTTCCATCAAACCCCGTTGTAAATTCATACCTACTAGAACGAATTTGTCGCATCACATTATCTTTGTGACGGGGGCTATCTGTACTGATCGCAAAAAAACTCATTTCTGGATACTTTGTGGCAAATCTACTGACATGAGGTAATTTACTCAGGCATGGTCTACATGATGTAGACCAAAAATCCAACAATATCGGACCTTTTTCGAGTAAAGTTTCTGATTTGATGATTTCACCATGAATTGTTTCAATGCTAAAAGCTGATACTTGCATTGAAAATAACGCTACAAATATTGTAGCGAGTGTTACGAATAATACGGCTTTCTTTACCATAATATATCTCCTTTATAAGAAATTTAATACCTTTTTCGGTACCAATCTAATTTTCTATCACATAGAACGAAGTGCATTTAAGACTATTGTTTTTGTTAACACTTCCGGTAATTGTATAGGGGTTTCATGTTCGGGTACAAAAAGTAAATACAACGGAACACCTGCTCTGTTGTATCTTTCTAGCCATTGATGTATGACAGGATCTTTTCGGGTATAATCCCCTTTTAGCATCAGCACGTCATGATCGGCAAAAGCCTGACGAATATCACTTGTATTCAACACAGTGGCTTCATTTGTTTTACAAACCATGCAATACTCAGCGGTAAAATCTACAAAAACAGGGCGTCCTTGTGCGAGACCTTCTAGTACGGCATCTTCACTAAATTTGTGCCAAAAATCATCATAACGCCCTATAGGATCTATCTCGCTAGAAGGCTGAGCTTTCAAAGTAAACATCGCTCCAAAAATGATAAAAAGCAAAGCAAGCATAGCTATAATCCATTGAGTAGTTTTAGGATACAATGGGGTCACAAATCGACCATAAAGCCATACTGCAAATCCTAATATTAACATATAGTATAGGACATTGATGACATACAGACCCCCCATTTGAACTAATAGAACTTGAATCATTTTTATCGCAAAAGCAAGCAATAAAAACCCCAATATTTCTTTAAATACATTCATCCATTCACCCGGTTTAGGTAGTACTCTGACTGCATCAGGAAATATGCCGATTATAATAAAGGGAAATCCTAATCCGAGACCTACTAGTGAAAAGATAGAAAAGATTATTAGAGGAGTTTGTGTAAATGCAAATCCAAGGGCTGCACCTAAGAAAGGCGCTGTACAAGGTGTTGCGAGAAGCACACAAAAGATTCCCATCAAAAAAGATCCCCAATAACCGGACTTCTTCGATGCTTTTGTTGCACTACTTAATCCCGGAACTTGTATAGAAAAAATGTCAAATAACGACAAAGAAAATACAAACATCAGACTGACAAGAAATACAACAAAACTCGGATTTTGAAACTGAAATCCCCAACCAACCATTTCACCAGACAGTTTGATGATAGTGATGACTGTCGCTAAAATTAAAAATGACACCAAGATACCAGCTACGTACAATAGGGAATTTATGAGAATATTCCTATTTGAGTTTTCACTTTGCTCGATAATATTAAAAGCTCGAATTGACAAAATGGGCAAGACGCATGGCATCAGATTGAGTATTATACCTCCTATAAATGCAAAGCACAAGTAAAAAAGAACTTGATTAGAGCTTTTTCGAGGTACTGCATTCTCTGAAGAAGAAGTCTGAGGCTGACCTATTGATTGTATAATTTCTAGGTATATAGGAAAAGGTTCTTCTTCGGGAATAAGGCATGTCCCATCTTCAAGGCACAGTTGATAAAACACTATCAGTTCTATTTCCCTGATACCATGTTTTGCATTTGCAGCGACATGAACTTCCTTTAGTAAAGTAATTGTCCCAGCATATTTTACATAACCATACTCTGTTTCAATACTTTCTTCTGGATAGATAGTGCGACCCGCTGAAATACCGTCATCATCCACTATGTCTACACCAAAAAAATCCTCTTGGTGAGCTGCATAATATCCTGTTGGAATATTAATAGTTATCTCTACCTCTACCGTCTCTCCTGTGAAAACGGTGAAGTAATCATTGTCGATGACTATCAATTCGTTTGATATTAGAGTGACAGACATCATAATGATAATGATACAAATCATTAAATTTTTCAAAACAAGCTCCTTCTCATATGGACACTCCATACAATATTTACTTTCATACTACGGCACAAAATTATTTAAAAGCTAAAAATGTCAATATTTATTTTAAAATACAAAAAAAACGTGTCCGGAGATTGTTCACTTCGATTATCTCATAACCCTTTTATATCAATCAATTATTTTTTTCCGATTTTATAAAAACCCGAAAAGTAACCAATTTCCGTAGGGAACGCAATTTATTCGTTCCTATTTCTGTAGGGAACGCAATTTTTCGTTCCGCTATCGTATTAAAAACCAATATGTTACGGGACATAAAATGGAGTCCCCTACATTAAATAGGGTTTTCGGAGTGGACCCCGTAGCGGAGCATAGTTTTGACTAACGAAGTGCTAATTCTACTTCGATAAAAAACCATATTTATATATCTTTTGTTCAATCTGTGGTGCTAAAAATTTCATCTCAAGCTTTAGGTTATTCATCAACATATTGTATCTTTCATCATCACTTGTGTTTTTCATTCTCCCTGTTGCGTCTCTGCTTTGGAAATATTCTCTAATATCATAGAAAGAAGCGTTAACATTGCAGTGTTTTTGAGAATGATAGTATTTCCAGAGTTCCTTGCCAGCTTTAAATACTTCTAATGCTCTGTCTGAGAATTGTAACTTCGGTCCGTAGTTGCGAGTTTCATCGAAGCGATCCTGTTCCATATCAAAAAACAGCGGTGTGACGACGTTGCTACTTGCTATAATCTTACCCGTCATAAAATCGGTCATAAAAGAACTATCAAACTTTGTGCGAGCATTGATATCATTCTCAGTAAAGGGTATCCAATGATTTACTCCATATTTTGATTGGATATTATTTGAGCCATGAAATAGAGTGTATGTCAGGCAGTCAGTCTGAAATTCTATGTCATCTTTCCAACCATCATTCGGATATAAAAACTGATCACGATCATTGAGCCAAGTAGCTGAGATTACCTTGCGGACAGAATAATAAACAGATGCTGGTAGTAGATTATTTTGTGTAATTTTAAAAACAACATAATGAGAAATTATTTTTTGTAAGGGTGAATATATTAAAATCACATTTTGTTGTTGAAAATCATTGCCAACATAACAAAGATTTCCGATAAAGGATTCAGATTTATCTCTATATTGCTTCATCCAGTCATTTATATATTTACACTCTGAACCATCTGTATATGTTTTTAGTCCTAAATTAGTTCCATAATGATCATAAACATCAACAATTGTACTTTGAAAATGTTCTTTATTGTTTGTATCCCATATCTTAAAACCAATAGGGAATTTACCTTTAACATTATCAAATGTATTTGCAGGAACGATAAAACATTTTAAAAGTTTAGCCGTCATATTCTTTCTGAATACACTAAAATTTGGAGCAACTAATGCCTTTAGTTTAGAAAATTCTCCAATTTTACATCCATGTATTTCATTAAAAATTCTTATTAAAAATTGAGTATATAACTCATTTCTCGCTTTACCCATTTTAGTTGAATATTTTATATATGTTTTATTTCCTATTGAAACCCCTGATTTGTGTCTTGAAAATCCGGTTTTTGTTATTGACGATGTAGCCTCCGCATACGGCGGATTGATATAAATTATCAATTTTTCAGGTTCGTTTTTGATAATTTTCCGTAGTCCTTCAGGTAATTTCTCAAAGTCATCATTTAGAAAATCAAATTGAAAGACATGGTGTTCGAGTAGACTTGCTCCGTTTTTTATTCTGTCGTGCATGACGGCGACATCTGCTTTATCAAGGGTAGATGCCCAAATATTGTATTTGTTGGTCAGACCTGCTAGCAGATTTCCTGTTCCTGCAGCGCAGTCCCAAATATAATATTCATCCTGCCAGTTTTCACCAAAGACATCTGCTATATATTTTTGTGAAAGCTCTACCCAAACCTGTGGAGTAAAAAACGAACCTTTCCGTTCACGAACATCTTGCGGAACAAGTAAGTCTCTACGCTCTATTATGTAGTCCCAATATTCGCTTTTAGGTGGTCTCTCGTATTTTTGCCAAAATTGTGTATGTGCTTTTTGGTTGTCTTTAAAAGATACTTCGTCTGAGCGGATAAAGCCCATCTCGTTTATATGCCTGTCCATGATATATTTAGTTTCTTTTAGGACTACAAATAGTTTTTCTTTCAGGGTTTGATTTTCATTTGAGAGTAAGTCGGCTAAATAAAAATCTGCGTCAATGATATTGTTTGCTTTTGCTTTTTCCCAGTTATATAATTCGATAGTAGGCTTTACTGCAGTCGTCCATTTGTCGTAAACCCATTTGAAATTGTTTTTGTTTATTTGTATTCTATTTATGTCTGTCTTGCCTATTACGAAATTTTGTTTTATAAAGTTGCATAATTCAGCTTTGTCTCGGTCTAAATCAAAGATATATTTCTTGCCTGCAATCAATCCTTCTAATTTTTCGTAGACAAGTTTAAATTCTTTTGTTCCTGTATTTGATGGTGTAATATTCCAATTGAAATCATTGAGATAAAATATTTCCATGATGTCAGAATATTCAACAAATGCCATTTGTTTGCAATCAAAACAGCCTAAGAATGGAGGTGGTGGTATTTCGTCTGTTATCTTTGATTTTCCAATAGTGAGTATCAATTGTGTGAGCATATCTATAGGGTCAGTTACCTGTGCCTTTGCTTCTGCCCACAACAAATATCGTTCAGCTAAGCAAGTCTCATGCTTTATCTGAACTGTAAAATCGATGTTCTTTATTACTGCATCACAATTGAAATTACTAAAAAAGTCACTTGCAACTGTGTTTTTGAGTGTTTCTTCATTTAAATTTTTATATCTCATAAATTACCTTTATTTATACTTAGACATAAAGTCGTCTTTATGCGTTACATTCATTTTTTTATAGATAAATAGTCAAGTCTTTTTTGAGAATACATATAAAAAATAATTGAACTTTCTTGCGTAATTTCTGGAACTTTCTGCATCCTTTTATAGCAGTCTTTAATTCCCCCATTCCGAATCAGAAAACACAATTTATGTAATACCCTACCTTCCCGAACACATAACTATGTTGGCGGATTTATACCCATGAGTTTATATAAATCTTTCTGTTTTTCAGTAATCTCTCCAAATTTAAGAATTTTATTTGGGTGTTCATAACATTCTATTACG
>Ga0099364_10001327_pt1 | contig 41005 bp, 37 predicted proteins | sample TergutTh196P3_FD_73070 | JGI IMG/M metagenome (GOLD analysis project Ga0099364, IMG submission 73070) | Microcerotermes parvus P3 segment gut microbial communities from Pointe-Noire, Republic of the Congo - Th196 P3 | ecosystem: Host-associated > Arthropoda: Insects > Digestive system > Gut ...
TCGTCGCTCCGCTCCTCGCCTTCACAAAAATCCGCCTGAAATCCATCTCTCTGCCATTTTCTCGGCGCGCCTAATTCTTTTTGGGCCACATCATTGACAAAGGGAGAGATTTCTAACAAAAAATCCAAACAAACCACTAGCAATTTCTGCCCATATATGTTATACTAAAGCGATACGCGGGGTAGTCTTTGAGAAAAAGAGGGTACATATGCGACTGGTTTCATGGAACGTCAACGGTGTGCGCGCCTGCCTGAAAAGCGGCTTCGAGGAAGCATTTGACGCCTTCGGGGCCGATATCGTCTGCCTGCAGGAGACAAAGGCCCGGCCGGAGCAGGTGGATTTTGCCCCCGAGGGCTGCCACGCCTACTGGAACGCCGCGCAGAAAAAAGGGTATTCCGGCACAGCGGTATTTACGCGGACAAAGCCTCTGGAGGAATCCTTCGGGATGGGTATAGAGGAGCACGACAAAGAGGGGCGGGTCATTACGCTGGAGTTCGAGCGCTTTCGGCTGGTGAATGTTTACACGCCCAATTCCCAGGACGAGCTGCGGCGGCTTGCTTATCGTATGGAATGGGAGGACGCCTTCCGGGCCTATGTCTCCGGTCTCGCGCAGGATAAGCCTGTGGTCATCTGCGGCGACATGAACGTGGCGCACCGGGAGATTGATCTCGCGCGGCCCGGGCCGAACCGCCGCCACGCCGGCTTCACGGACGAGGAAAGGGAAAAATTCAGCGCGCTGCTTGACGCCGGCTTTGTGGATACCTTCCGGCATTTCTATCCGGAAAAAACGCGGGCTTATTCCTGGTGGAGCTATAGAGCCAACGCGCGGTCACGCAACGTGGGATGGAGGATCGACTACTTTTTGGCTTCGGCGGATTTTGTGCCGATGCTGGCGGACGCTTCGATTTTATGCGATGTGCATGGCTCGGACCACTGCCCGGTAATGCTAGATATTAGACTTTAGATTTTAGATTTTAGACTTTAGACTTTAGATTTTAGACGTTCTCCGCGCTGAAATCGAGCTTGATTTTCTCCCGCTCAAACCGGAGCTCTGTCATTTTGACGCCCGCGGCCTCGAACATCCTCCGGCTGGCCTGGAAAATTGCCTGCCCCGCGTGCTTGTCCGAAAGATAGCGGACCTCCCGGATGCCGCACTGGATGATCGCCTTGGCGCATTCGCAGCAGGGGAAGAGCGCCACATAGATCCGGCAGCCCTCAAGGCTCCGGCCGCCGCTGTTGAGGATGGCGTTGAGCTCCGCGTGGCAGACATAGGGGTACTTTGTGCCGATCTCCCCTCTTTCGGATTCCGCCTCCCAGGGGAATTCGTCGTCACTTAAACCGGTGGGCAGGCCGTTGTAACCCACGGACATGATGCGGTTTTGCGCGCCCACGATGCAGGCACCCACCTGTGTGCGGGGGTCCTTGCTGCGTCGGGCGGAAAGCAGGGCGATGCCCATGAAATATTCGTCCCAGCTGATATAGTCCTGGCGTTTTGGCATGCGAATTCCTCCTTTTGGTGAGATTCCGGGATAAATATACCATAAATGGCCATAAAAAGCAAATCCATTCTGAAAGGCAGATTGAAAAACATGACATTCCTCGAACGGCTCCGCAAAGGCTATTCCAGAAAAGAAATTAAGCGCATCTGGGGACAGGTGGAAAAGGTCCTCTCCCTTGAGACGGAATACGGCGCGCTCAGCGACGCCGCGCTCCAGCACAAAACCGTGGAGTTCCGCGAGCGGCTGGCCGATGGTGAAAGCCTGGACGACATCCTTCCCGAGGCCTTTGCCGCCTGCCGCGAAGCCACCTGGCGCGTGGATAAAAAGAAGCAGTACCCCGTGCAGATCGCCGGCGGCATTCTGCTGCACCAGGGCCGTATCGCCGAAATGCGCACCGGCGAGGGCAAAACGCATACGGCGACCCTGCCGGCCTATCTGAACGGCCTGACCGGCAAGGGCGTGCATATTGTGACGGTGAATGACTACCTGGCCCGGCGCGACAGCGAGTGGATGGGCAAGATCTACCGCTTTTTGGGGCTGAAGGTGGGCCTGATTGTCCACGACAAGGAGAACGAGGAGCGCCGCGAGGCCTATCAGGCGGATATTACCTACGGAACAAACAACGAGCTGGGCTTCGACTATCTGCGGGACAACATGGTGCAGTACAAGGAGCACAAGGTGCAGCGCGGCCACTGCTTCGCCATCGTGGACGAGGTGGACTCCATTCTCATCGACGAGGCCAGAACTCCGCTGATTATCTCCGGCAAGGGAGAGGCGTCGACAGAGCTATACGCCCGGGCCAATTCCTTCGCGGGGAGCCTCAAGCTCCTGCGGGTGAAGGAGCTCAACGACAAAGAGAACGCCGAGGACGTGGCCGGGGACGCCGACGTGCTCGTGGACGAAAAGGCCCGCAGCGCCACGCTGACGAAATCCGGCATCGCGAAGGCGGAGCGGTATTTTGGCCTGGAAAATCTCATGGACAGCGAGAATGTCACCATCCAGCACCACGTCAACCAGGCGATACGCGCCCACGGCGTGATGAAAAGAGACGTGGACTACATGGTGAAGGACGGCGAGGTCCTGATCATCGACGAGTTCACAGGGCGCATCATGTATGGGCGGCGCTACAACGAGGGCCTGCACCAGGCCATTGAGGCCAAGGAAGGCGTCAAGATCGAAAACGAAAGCAAGACATTGGCCACGATCACGTTCCAGAACTACTTCCGGCTCTACGGCAAGCTTTCCGGCATGACGGGCACCGCCATGACGGAGCGGGACGAGTTCATGGAGATCTACAATCTTGACGTGGTGGAGGTGCCCACCAACAAGCCCATGGTGCGCCGCGACAACTCCGACGCGGTGTATAAGACCGAGATGGTCAAGTTCAAGGCGGTGATTGAGCAGATTCTCGCCTGCAACGAGAAGGGCCAGCCGGTGCTGGTGGGCACGGTCTCGGTGGAAAAATCGGAGTTCCTCAGCAAGCTGCTGGAAAAACGCAGGATCAGGCACCACGTGCTCAACGCCAAGAACCACGAGCGGGAGGCCGAGATCATCGCCCAGGCGGGTACCTTCGGCGCGGTAACGATCGCGACGAATATGGCCGGCCGCGGCACGGACATCATCCTGGGGGGCAACGCGGAGTATCTCGCCAAGGCCGAAATGCGCCGCATGCAGTTCAGCGAGGAGCTGATCATCGAATCCACGGGCTTCGCGGAAACCCAGGACGAGGAGATTCTCGCGGCCCGGCGCATGTTCGCCGAGCTGGAGGAGAAATACAAGGCCGGCATCCGGAGCGAGGCCGAAAAGGTACGCGAGGCGGGAGGCCTGTTCATCCTGGGCACGGAGCGGCACGAATCCCGGCGCATTGATAACCAGCTGCGGGGCCGCGCGGGGCGGCAGGGAGATCCCGGCGAAAGCCGCTTCTATCTCAGCATGGAGGATGATCTCATGCGCCTGTTCGGCGGCGAGCGGCTGAGCAACGTGATGACCACCCTCAACGCCCCGGAGGATATGCCCCTGGACGCGAAGATCGTGTCCTCCTCCATTGAGAACGCCCAGAAGAAGATAGAGGGCCAGAACTTCGCCATCCGCAAAAACGTGCTCAAGTACGACGACGTGATGAACCGCCAGCGCGAGCTGATCTACGGCCAGCGCAACAAGGTGCTCGACGGCGAGGAGCTCAAGCCCGTCATTTTGCATATGCTCGAGGAGAGCATCAACGAAAACGTGGATTTCTACTGCTCCGGAAACGTTTCCCGGGAAGACTGGAACATCGGCGGGCTCCGGGAGAAATACCTGGGCTGGGCGACGGTGCCGAATGATTTTACCGGCGGGGAATTCGAGCCGGAGGAAGCCAAAGAAATGCTGATCGGCCGTTACAGGGAGCGCTATGACGCCCGGGAGCGGGAGCTGGGCGCCGAAACCATGCGGCTGTTCGAGTCCATGGTGCTCCTGCGCAGCGTGGACACCCACTGGATGGAGCACATCGACGCCATGGAGGAGCTCAAGCGGGGCATCGGGCTGCGGGCCTATGCCCAGCAGGACCCCGTTGTCGCCTACCGCATGGAAAGCTACGACATGTTCGACGAGATGACCACCAACATCCGGGAGGATACCGTGCGGCAGATGGTGACGCTGCGCATCCGCACCCAGCAGGAGACCGAGCGCAGGCAGGTGGCAAAAGAGACCGCCGCCAGCGCGGCGGGCGGCGCCGCCGACGGCACGGCCCAGGCCCGCACCATAAGAAAAGGCAAAAAAGTGGGCCCCAACGAGCTGTGTCCCTGCGGCAGCGGCAAGAAGTTCAAGAACTGCTGCGGTGATGTGAGGAAGAACGGATGACCGACAAATACGCTATGACCCTGGAGCAAAATATCTTTCTGGCCAAGCGCAACGTTGTTGACTACATTTACAACAGCGCCAAGCTGGAGGGCTGCAGCGTAACGTTCCCGGAGACTTATACGATTCTGGAGGGCGTGAATGTCGGCGCGGTCACGCTGGACGATATTCAAACCATCCTGAATCTGCGCGATGCCTGGCGGTTTGTCACCTCCACGGCGCAAGAACCATTTACGCTGGATTATCTGTGCAGGATCAATGAGCATGTCTCGCGCAACGAAGCCGTCCCTACAAACGAAAGCGCGCAGGCCCTTTTGGACGATTTGCCGGGCACGGCAACCCAGCGGGCGATCAGCTTTTTTCTCCGGGCCTGCCGGGCACAGCTTTTTTGGGACGGCAACAAGCGCACAAGCACACTCGGCGCAAACAAAATTTTGATACAGGCCGGCGCGGGTATTTTTACCGTCAGGGACAAGGATGTGCTGGAGTTTAACCGCCGGCTGCTGGCGTATTACGACACCGGGGATATGTCCGTGATTGACGCCTGGCTTTACGATCACTGTATTGACGGTCTGGAACTATAAGTATATAAATAAAAAAGCATATAAACAAAGGAGTTGATTCATATGCGCTACTTCAAAAAGCTGGAGAGCGAACGCCTCTACCTCTCGCCTATCAATCCCGACGACGTTGAGCTTTATACCAAGTGGATCAACGACCCGGAGGTCTCCACCTGGCTTTCGCTGCACAGCCAGCTGATCAGCCTCAGCCGCGAGCGCAAAATCCTGGAGGAGCTTAGCGAGACCGGCTGCTGCTTCGCCATCATCCTCAAGGAGGGGGACCGCCTGCTGGGGAATATCAGCCTGATGAACTTCCACCACACCAACCGAACGGCGGAGATGGGCGTTTTTTTGGGCGAGGCGGACGACCGCAGCCTTGGCTACGGCGAGGAGGCCATCCGGCTGGTGCTGGCCTATGGCTTCAAAACATTGAACCTGCATAATATCATGCTGCACGTGAACGCCGACAACGCCCGGGCCATTGCCTGCTATAAAAAGTGCGGCTTCGTGGAATCCGGCCACCGCCGTGAGGCAATTTTCTGGAACGGGCGCTATGTGGACCGGATTTCGATGGATGTTTTGTCGAATGAAATAGAATCGCATGAATGACCTGCTTGCGCTGCTGAAGCGCTACGCCGCCGCGCCGCGGGCGCCCTTTCATATGCCGGGGCACAAGCGAAACGCGGCGCTGCTGGGCAATGACCTGCCCTATGACATAGATATCACCGAAATTGAGGGCTTTGACAATTTACACGCGCCGGAGGGCGTTCTGAAACAGGGGATGGAGCGGGCGGCGGCGCTTTGGGGCAGCGAGCGCTGCTATTTTTCCGTCAACGGGAGCAGCGGCGCGGTTCTCGCGGGAATCCGCGCGCTCACGAAGCGGGGAGACACGATTTTGATGGCCCGCAACTGCCATATCTCGGTCTTTCACGCCGTGGAGCTCTGTGGCCTGCGGCCGGTCTATCTTGAGCCGGAATGGGACGACAGCTTCGGCTTGTATGGGGCCATTGCGCCCGAAGCCCTGCGCCGGGCCGCGCGGGCGCATCCGGGAGCGGCCTGCTGCGTGATCACCTCGCCGACCTATGAGGGTATCGCCAGCGATATCGGGGCGCTTGCCGCTGTGCTGCATGAGCGGGATATCCCGCTGCTGGCCGACGCCGCCCATGGCGCGCATCTGGAGATCGGAAAGGGCTTTGGCGGGGCGGATATCACAATTCATAGCCTGCACAAGACCTTGCCCGCCCTCACCCAGTGCGCTGCCCTGCATGTGAACGGCGCGCGGGTGGATATTGCCCGGCTGGAGCACCAGCTGGCCCTGTTTCAGACCAGCAGCCCCTCCTATGTGCTGCTGGCGTCCATCGACCGCTGCGTGTCGGTTCTGGCGGAGCAAAAGGAGGAGCTGTTTTCTCTATGGGACAAGCGCCTGGACGCGTTTTATCAGGCGGCTTTGGGCTGGGAGCGTCTTCGGCTGCTGCAAAACAGCGACAGGGCCAAGCTTGTGCTGGATGTGCGGGGCACGGGCCTGGACGCGGCGGCGTTCGCGGCGCGCCTGCGGCGGGACTATGCCATTGAGCCGGAATATGCCCTGGGGCACATCGTGCTGCTGATGACCTCCTGCTGCGACAGCGATGAAAGCATGCGAAGCCTGACGGAGGCGCTCAGGGCGCTGGACCAGCGGGCGGGCGGCGGAAAGCGCGCGAAGGAGCTGCCCGCGCCGCGGGCGCTTCCCGCCATGAATGCGCAGGAGCGCACAATTGCCGAGGCCCTGGAGGCGCCCGCCGGGCCCTGCCATTACAGCAACACGATTGGCTGTCTCAGCGGGGAGTATCTCTGGGCTTATCCACCGGGGATTCCCCTGCTCGCGCCGGGGCAGCGGATCACGGCGGCCTGCGCTGAGGCGGCGCGGGCCATTGCGCAAAGCGGCGGAAGGGTACATACCACGCGAAAGGACTGGCCCCGCATATGGGTTCTCAAATAAGCCCATAATAGGAATAAAAAGGATAAATCTGAAAAAATAACTGAAAAAATAATCGCTTTTTATTTGACAAAGCATGGCAGCATCTGCTATACTAAATAAATAATAACTAAGATAAAATGAAGAGGATGTTTGTTCCTTGGGGGAGGGCTATATATGAAACGGTCAAAAGACATACAGCGCGCCGGAAAAAGCGTGGGGAATCCGCTTGTCCGGGCGATTGCGGCGGTCGCCGCGCCTATCCTGGTGCTGGGCGCGGCCGCGGCCTGCGGCGGCAAGAAGGACTATGGCGGCCTGCCATATTTTGATGAGTTCCGGCGCGGCTGGCGCCTGCTGGCGACGGACCCGCAGGGCAACACCGTCACCAACAGCGACGGCAAGCTGGTGGAGCTGGTGACCAACAGGGCGGACGGCTACGCGGCGACAGCCGCCGACGGCAAGCAGATTACCCTTGTGTCGGAATACCCCTGCTTTTATCACAAGAAGACCCTTGGCCAGGACTGGCTTGAGCTGGCGGACTTCATCGTGAAGATTCCCAAGGGCTGGGAGCATGAGCCCGACCGGAACATGATCCTGAATGAAAAGGATACCGGCGACAGGCTGCAGTACATCCCCCGCAAGGACGTCAGCTTTGAGGAGCTCAGGCAGCAGATGGCGGAGCGCGAGGAAAACTTTCTGGGCGCCGTGAATGAGGTTGAGCTCAGCAAGGAGAGCCTGACCCTGTTCGGAAAGGAAGCCCTGCTGTACCGCTACGACGTGCCTGTGCCCGTGCCCGGCCAGGAGGAGATTCGCAGCTATGTCAATGTGATGCTGCAGCTGGAAAAGGGCTGTCTGGAGATCAATTATATGGCAAAAAGCGCGTATCATCAGGATAAGCTGCTTTCGATGATTCAATTGATTGAGCAAAAATCTGATTAAGCAAAAACAACCCCGCTGTTCTAACCGGATATGTGGAAGCAATATGTGAAATTATCTGTGAATTAGAGAAAAGGAGATCATGGCATGCTGTTTTCTCAGGACATTGGAATTGACCTCGGCACGGCGAATACCCTGGTATTTGTCAAGGGGAAGGGGATCGTGATCCGCGAGCCCTCGGTGGTGGCGGTGGACCAGCGGCACAACCCGCCGCGGGTGGTTGCCGTGGGCATGCAGGCCAAGGAGATGATCGGCCGCACGCCCGGCTCCATCGTGGCGGTGCGCCCGCTCAAGGACGGCGTGATCGCGGACTTCCATGTCACGGCGGATATGCTCAAGGCGTTTATCCGCAAGGCCATGAATAACTCGCCCTTCAGCCGCGCGCGGGTGCTCATCTGCATTCCCTCCGGCGTAACGGAGGTGGAGCGGCGCGCGGTATATGGCGCGGCCAAGGGGGCCGGCGCCAAGGAGGTCCGCGTGATTGAGGAGCCCATGGCCGCGGCCATCGGCTCGGGCCTGCCGGTGAGCGAGGCCACGGGCAGCATGGTGGTGGATATCGGCGGCGGCACCTCCGAGGTGGCGGTGATCTCTCTGGGCGACGTGGTGACCTCCCGCTCGGCGCGGGTGGCCGGGGATAATTTCGACGAATCTATCATATCCTATATCAAAAAAAAGTACAACCTCCTCATCGGCGAGCGCACGGCGGAGGATATCAAGATCAACATCGGCTCGGCCTTTCCATATGAGAATGAGGGTACCATGACCATCAAGGGCCGCAATCTGATGGATGGGCTGCCCAAGCATGTGGACGTCACGGCGGAGGAGATCCGCGAGGCCCTGGCGGACCCGGTGACGCAGATCCTGGACGCCATTCGCGCCACGCTGGAAAAAACGCCCCCCGAGCTTGCGGCGGATATCATCGACCACGGCATTATGCTCACCGGCGGCGGCGCGCTGCTGCGCGGGCTGGACCGCCTGATTCAGGCGGAGACGAAGATTCCGGTGCACGTGGCGGAAAAGCCCCTCGACTGCGTTGTGGACGGCACGGGCATCTGCCTGGAAAACAGCCAGTACTATCCCACCAGTGAGGACGAATGACGCGTGACTAGAAAGGCGGCGGGAGGGTACGGCATTGCGGAGGCTGTTTAAGAACACGGCGCTGCGCTTGTTCGCGGTTGTGATGGCCGCGCTTGTCGCGGGCGCGCTGCTTTCCCTTGCCCTGCGCGGCGGCAGCTCGCCGATTACCTCCGCGGTCAGTGTGGTCGTCAGCCCACTGCAAGGGCTTTGCGCCAGGGCCGCGAACGGCCTGCAGGATTTTTTCAGCTATTTCCGTTCCTCCGCTGTGCTGCGGGCGGAAATCGACCGACAGGCAAAGGAGATTGAGGAAATACGCGCGCGTATTGTGGAATTCGACAGCGCGAACCAAAAGCTGGCGCTCTACGAGGAGTTCCTTGAGCTCAAGCGGGAAAAGCCCAGCTACCAGTTTGCCGAGGCCTCGGTCATCGGCAAGGATGCCGCCGGGCAGTTCCGCACCTTCACCCTCAACCGGGGAAGCAGCTCGGGCATTCAGGTGAACAATCCTGTGCTATACGGCAAATATCTGGTTGGCCTTGTGACGAAGGTGGAGCTTACCAGCTGCACGGTGCGGACGATACTCCACCCGGAGGTGAACGTCAGCGTCTACGAGACGCTCACCGGCGAGGGAAGGGTGTCCAACACCACGGTGGAGCTCTCTCAGGAGGGCCTGTGCCAGGTGGCGGAGCTCGACCGCAGCACGGCGGTCGCCACGGGGGGCTATATCTGCACCTCCGGCGTGGGCGAGATCTATCCCCGGGACCTGATTGTCGGCACGGTGCTGGAGGTAATCGACGATTCCCAAAGCCTTACGGCCACCGCGATTGTGCTCCCGGCGGCGGATTTCGACGCCCTGCGGGATGTGTTTGTGCTGACCTCGTTTTCTTAAGCTTTTTCACGCGCGTGCCCGAAGAATAGACAGAGGCGGACCCTATGCCACTCGAACCGCTGAAAAGAAAAAAATATCTGCGCAGGGCCATGCTGGCCCTCACAGTGTTCCTGTTTGCCATGGCACAAAACGTGCCGTGGTTCCCTGTCATTTACGGCGCGTCGGCTTTGCCGCTGATCCCCCTGGTGGTCGCCATCGCCGTGCTGGACCAGGAGGCCGCGGCGGTGCTTTTCGGCGCGATGGCGGGTGTTTTGTGGGATGTGACCAGCCTTTCCCGGGGGTGGCACGCGATTTATCTGACGGTGGCCGCCTTTGCCTGCGCGATGCTCATGCGCTATATCCTCAACCGCAACCTGCTCACGGTGCTTCTGCTCAATCTCGCGGCGGCGGCGCTGTATCTTATTCCGCGCTGGATGGCGGAGTATCCGCGCAACGACCCCATGCTCGTGCCTATGCTGCTGCGGCACAGCCTGCCGACCCTGGCGTATACCCTGCTGCTTTCGCCGTTGATCTATTTGCTGGTGCGCAGAATCGTCAGGAGCACCAGCAGGAGGCAAGGAGGTGTTCTGGCCGAATGAACTTAAAAAAGATGAACCAGCGCACCGTTACGGTCATCGGCCTGTTTTTGGCCGTGCTCACGGGCTTCGCGATCACGCTGGTGAAGGTGCAGATCATCGACGGCCCGGCCTACGCCAGGCAGTACTCCATCCAGAGCAGCGAGGTGCCCATTCCCGCGGCCCGGGGTGTCATCCTGGACCGCAATGGGATTCCCCTGGTGGAAAACCGCTCCGCCACGAACATCGTCTTCGAGCACCCCTTCTTTCCCAGCCGGGATAACAAGGAGGCCCAGGCGGAGCGCAACGAGCTGCTCGCGGCGCTGATCAGCCTGTTTGAGGCGCACGGAGCCGGCTGGATTGATAACCTGCCCATTCAGTTGAACGAAAAGGGCCAGCCGGAATATATAGAAGACCGGGAGACCGACATTGCCTGGCTTAAGAGCGCGGAGATGCTCAAGCTCAACGACTACGCCACCGCGCAAAACTGCGTGGACGCCCTCATCGCGAAATATGCCCTGCAGGACTTTGAGCTCCCCATGGCCCGCGGGATCGCCTCCGTGCAATATGAGATGGCGCGCCTGAATTATCGAACGAGCAATCCCTATACCTTCGCGAAGAACGTTACGGACGAGCTGATTTCGAAGATTAAGGAGAACAGCGGCTTTTACCGGGGCGTGACCACGGAGATCGTACCCATCCGCACCTATACCGACGGCACCATCGCGCCCCATGTGCTGGGCCGGGTGGCGGCCATCGGCGCCGAGGACTACAAAGCGAACAAGGACAATGGCTACCAGCTCAACGACGAGTATGGCAGCTTCGGCATTGAGCGGGCGGCGGAAAGCTGGCTGCGGGGCAGGAGCGGCACCAAGCTGGTGACCGTGGTTCAGGGCGAGCCCGCGCAAAGCGAGATCGTGGAGCCCGCCGAGCAGGGCAACACCGTGGTGCTGACCCTGGACCGGAACCTTCAGGCGCTGATCCAGGAGCGCTTTCCAAAATATATGAACGATTTCAAGGAGCGGCGCTTCAACGTTCCCGCGGCCGGGGCTGTGGTGGTTATTGACGTGAATACCTTTGAGATCCTTGCCTGTGTGAGCTATCCGGGCTATGATGTCTCCAACTATCAGGAGGACCTGAGCGATCTGCTGAAGAATCCGGAAAAGCCCCTCTGGGACCGCGCGCTGCTGGATGCCTACGAGCCGGGCTCCACCATCAAGCCCTCCGTGGCTCTGGCGGCGATGCAGGAGGGCTTTCTCACAAAAGACTATACCTTCCGCTGCACGGGAACCTATAATTATCTGGATACCAGCTTCCGCTGCGGCCAGGTGCAGCTCCACGGCGGGCGGCCCATCAACGTGGTGAAGGCCCTGGTGGATTCCTGCAACTCCTTCTTCTATGAAATGGGGCGGATGCTGGGCTATGAGCGGGTGAACTCCTACCGCCTGCACATGGGCCTGGGGCAGAAGACCGGCGTTGAGATTCCCGAGGCCATGGGCGTGATGGATTCCCCGGAGCGCCGCGCCGGGATCAACCAGATGTGGTACCCGGGCTACAACATCCAAACCGCCATTGGCCAGAACAATCTCTTCACGCCGATTCAAATGGCGGTATACACCGCCACCATCGCCAACAACGGCACCCGCTACCGGGCGCACTTCATCCAATCTGTGCGCAAGGCGGGCACCATGGAGCTGGTCAAGGCCAATCTGCCCGAGGTTTTGGGCGAGGTGGGCGTGGAGCAGGCCTATTATGACGTCGTGAGAGAGGGCATGTATCGCCTGGGCACCACGCCCACCACCACGGCGGGGCGCTATTTCAAGGATCTGCCTGTGGAGGTCGGCGCAAAGACCGGCACCTCCCAGGTGGTGCGCACGATCAACGGCAGGCAGGAGCAGATCAGCAATGGTATCTTTATCAGCTTCGCTCCCTTTGACAAGCCGGAGATCGCCGTGATCGCCATCGGCGAGGGCTGCCGGAATTCCGAGCCCACCATCCCCATCGTGCGGGATGTGTACGAATACTATTTCGGGAGCCTGGAGAATTTGACGACGCCGCAGCTGGAAAACATGCTGCTGGGCTAAACGTATAAGGGATTATTCATAAGGGGGATTTGTATGCCGCAGCAGCAGCGCATCGTCGTCGCTTCCGGCAAGGGAGGCGTGGGGAAGTCCACCGTGAGCGCGTGCCTGGCGCAGGAAATGGCCCGGCGCGGGCACAGGGTGTTGCTCATTGACTGCGATATTGGCCTGCGCAGCCTGGATTTGATGCTGGGCGTGGACGAGCACGTACTCTTCACCTGGGCGGATGTGGTGTTGAACCGCTGTGAGCTCAGCCAGGCCATCATGCTCCGAGGAGACCTGCATCTGCTTTGCGCGCCGCTGCAGCCGGAGCACGCGCTGCGGGATGACATGCTGCAAAAGCTGGTCAGGTCCTGCCCGCAGTATGATACGGTGATCATCGACGCCCCGGCGGGGATCGGCTTTGGTTTCCGCATGGCCTGCCTGGCCGCGAACCGCGCGCTCATCGTCACCACGCCGGACCCTATCTGCGTGCGCACGGTTTCCACCGCCGCGCGGCAGCTCTTCAAATTCGGATGCAAGGACATACGGCTCATCGTCAACCGTTTTCACCGGCAGAACGCCCTTCACGGCAGGCTGATGATGATCGACGACATCATTGATTTTACAGAGACTCAGCTCATTGGCGTGATACCCCAGGAGACGCGGCTGTTCATGGAAACCGCCAACGGCGCGCCCCTGCGGGAGGGCGTGGTGCTGCAGTCCATCCGCCGCATCGCCGCGCGGCTGGACGGCGAAGCCGTACCGCTGGTCATCCCGCAGTCAGAATAGCGCCCGCGGCGCGGCACTGCCTTCGGCCGCTGTGAAAGGAATCATATGAAAGCATTGGATACCATCGCGGCCATTGCCACGCCAAACGCGCCCGGCGGAATCGGTATTGTGCGAATCAGCGGATCCGCCGCGATAGTTACGGCACAGAAGCTGTTTTACCGTAAAAAAAGCGTCGACTGGAGCCGATTGCAGGGCTACCATATGATGTACGGAACAATAAAAGCTGCTGGAGAGGCCCCAGAACAGCCTGTTCTGGGAGATACAGGGAACGAAAAGATCCCAAATGATGGCAATTGCGAATTGCGCGCTGCGCATTGCGAAATGATAGATGAGGCTATATGCCTCGTTTTTCGTTCTCCCGGGAGCTACACCGGAGAAGACGTTGTGGAGCTTCAATGCCACGGCGGGCTGATTGTGCTGCGGCGAGTGCTGCGCGCCGTGCTGGCCTGCGGAACGGGCGTGCGCCTGGCGGAGCCGGGAGAATTCACGAAGCGGGCTTTTTTGAACGGAAAGCTGGATTTGGCCAAGGCCGAGGCCGTGATGCAGCTGGTGCGGGCGCGGAGCGAGCAGGCAAGCCGGGCTGCCGCCGCGGCCATGGGCGGCAGCTTGAGCCAGCGCATCGCGGAAATCCGCGGCGGGCTGATCGCTTTGGCCGCCCACAGCTCCGCCTGGATCGACTACCCGGAGGATGTCATTGAGGAGCTGCCGCCGGAGCGGGTCGCCCTGGCGCTCCATAACGCGCGGGAAGCCCTGCGGGCGCTGCTTTCCCGCTGCGAGGCCAATGAGGCCGTTATGGAGGGGGTTGACACCGTTCTGCTGGGCAAGCCGAACGTGGGAAAATCCACGCTGATGAACCAGCTCGCGGGCTACAGCCGTTCCATCGTGACAGAGCTCCCCGGCACCACGCGGGACACGGTGACCGAAATGGTGCAGCTGGGCAATGTTCTCCTGCGGCTGACCGACACCGCCGGCATTCATGAAACGGAGCATCCCATCGAACGCATCGGCGTGGAGCGCAGCCGAACGGCGGCGGCCCGCGCGGCGCTGCTGCTGCTGCTGCTGGACGCTTCGGCGCCGCTATCGGAGGAGGACGAGGCGCTGCTGGCGCAATGCGAAGGCGAGCGGACGATCGTGCTATGCAATAAATCCGATCTCGGCCTGGCACTGGATCTCGGCGCCCTGCGCGCGAAGCATCCCTATGTGCTGCCGGTCAGCGCGGCGACCGGGGAGGGGCTGGAGAGCTTGGCACGCGCGCTTGAGCGGCTGCTGGGTACGGAGCGCTTTTCCCCCTGTGAGCCGATGCTCGCCACGCAGCGGCAGCGGCACTGCGCGGAGGAGGCCCTCGCCGCGCTGCAGGAAGCGGTACAGGCACTGGAACAGGGCTTTGGCCTGGACGCGATTCAAATCTGTGTGGAGGATGCGGTACAGGCCCTGTATTCCCTTACCGGCGAGCGCGCCGGCGAAGCGATTGTGAATGAAGTGTTTGAGCATTTTTGTGTGGGGAAATAACATGTTTCACGTGAAACATTTGAAAGAGTCTTTGAAATATCTTTGGGAGTGTCTATGGATCAATTGATTGATATCGCGGTCATCGGAGCGGGCCACGCGGGCATAGAGGCGGCCTTGGCCGCCGCGCGGCTTGGCTGCCGCACGGCGATTTTTACCATCAACCTGGACTGGGTGGGCAATATGCCCTGCAATCCCTCCATCGGCGGGAGCTCGAAGGGGCATCTGGTGCGGGAAATCGACGCGCTGGGGGGCGAAATGGCCCGCGCCGCCGATGAAACCGCCATACAGTGCCGCATGCTGAACCTGGGAAAAGGGCCGGCGGTGCACAGCCCTCGCGCCCAGGTGGACCGCCGCGCCTATGCGGACAGCATGAAGCACCGCCTGGAGCTGCAGCCGAACCTGGAAATCAGGCAGGCGGAGATCGTTGACCTTGTGCGCTGTGCCGGCTCTGTGGAGCGGCCCTGGAGCATCAGCACCCGCACGGGAACGCGGATCGCGGCCAAATGCGTCATTCTCGCCACCGGCACTTTTTTGCGGGGGCGGGTGCATGTCGGCCAGGCAAGCTGCGACGGCGGGCCGGATGGAATGCCCTCGGCCCGGGCCTTGACCCAGGCCCTGCGGGCTCTGGACATCCCTCTGCGCCGCTTTAAAACCGGGACGCCGCCCCGGCTGCATCGGCGCAGCGTCGATTTGTCGCGCATGGAGCTTCAGCGCGGAGATCCGGAGGCTGTGCCTTTTTCTTTTGAAACGCGGGCAGAGCCGAGGCAATCCGCGCTGTGCTATCTGACCTATACAACGCGGGAGACAAAGCGCGTGATTCTGGAAAATCTGCATCAATCTCCGCTTTATAGCGGGCAAATTGAGGGCGTCGGACCCCGCTATTGTCCCAGTATAGAGGATAAGATCGTGCGGTTTCCGGATAAGGAGCGGCACGCGCTCTTCCTGGAGCCCTGCGGCGAGCGGACGGAGGAGCTGTATCTGCAGGGCTGCTCCTCCTCTCTGCCGGAGGATGTGCAGATGGCTTTTCTACGCACCATTCCCGGCCTGGAGGCCTGTGAGGTCACACGGCCCGCTTACGCCATTGAATACGACTGCGCGGACCCTCTTGCGCTGCGGCACAGCCTGGAGTTCCGGGAGCTGCCGGGGCTCTTCGGCGCGGGACAGTTCAACGGCTCCAGCGGTTACGAGGAGGCCGCGGCGCAGGGCTTGATTGCCGGAATCAACGCGGCGCACCGCGTGCTGGGCCGCCCGGCCTTTGTTCTGAGCCGCGCGGAGGCCTACATCGGCACGCTGATTGATGATCTCGTCACAAAGGGCTGCGGCGACCCCTACCGCATGATGACCTCGCGCTCGGAGTTTCGCCTGCTGCTGCGGCACGATTCGGCGGACCGGCGGCTGCTCCCCTATGGCAGGGCGCTGGGCCTGGTATCGCGGGAGCGTTTCGCGCGGCATCAGGAGAAGCTCGCGGCCATTGAAACAGAAAAACGCCGCGCGGAAAAAACCACGATTCCCTCGTCGCGGGAATTGAATTTGCTGCTGGAGAGCCTGGGCAGCTCGCCGATATCCTCCGGGGCGAGGCTGGCCGACCTGCTGCGAAGGCCGCGGCTGGGCTACGCGCCGCTGGAGCCCTACGACAGCACCCGGCCCGGGGACCTCAGCCGCGAGGTGGCCGAGCAGGTGGAGATCGATTTGAAATACGCGGGCTACATCAAGCGGCAGCAGGCGCAGGTTCAGGAGATGAATCGTCTGGAGGCGGTTCGCCTGCCGGAGGATCTGGACTACGAGAAGCTCGCCTCGCTGCGCATGGAGGCGCGGGAGAAGCTGGCGAAGGTCCGGCCCGAAACGCTGGGGCAGGCCTCGCGGATCTCCGGCGTGAACCCGGCGGACATTTCAGTGCTCATGATATTTCTGAAAACAAAGGGGCAATTGTAATGTTTCACGTGAAACAAGACGCGCTCGCCCAGGAGCGCTTTCGCGTCTATGCGCGCTATCTGCTGGAGGAAAATCAAAAGTATAATCTCACGGCGATTACAGAGGAAGAAGATGTTATACAGAAGCATTTTATCGACAGCCTGATGCCGCTGGACTGGCTGCGGCCCCCGGAGGGGAGCACGCTGCTGGATGTCGGCTCGGGCGCTGGCTTTCCCGGCATGGCCCTGGCCATCGCGCGGCCCGGCCTCGCGGTGACGCTGCTGGACAGCACGGAAAAGAAGGCGGCGTTTTTGCGGCGGCTGGCCGAGTTGCTGGATCTGCCGGTGCGGGTGATCTGCGCCAGGGCGGAAAGCGCGGCCCGGGAGGACTCCCTGCGGGAAGGCTTCGATTTCGTGACGGCACGGGCGGTGGCGGCTCTGCCCGCGCTGTGTGAATATTGTCTGCCATTTGTGCGTGTGGGCGGGGTATTCTGCGCGTGGAAGGGCCTGAACCTGGAAACGGAGACGGCGCTGGCCGCGAACGCGATAGAGGTCATGGGCGGAAGGCTGGCCCATATACATCAGAAAAGCATGAGCTATGGGGAGCGCGGCGCCGTTTTGATCGATAAGATATCCCATACGCCATCAAAATACCCCAGGAATACCGCCCTTATCTTAAAAAAACCGCTGTGATGACCCGAACGATGGCAGATTGCCCCGAACGCTTTTGCTGGACAAGCTTGTTGCTTTGTGCTACAGTGATAGCGTGAAGGGAGGGATAACGATGGCCAAGGCTGCGGCGGCGACAAAGCCGAAGGGCCCCATCCAGTCGCTCCGCGGGAAACGGGGCACCGCGCCACAGGGGCTGGCGGCCATACGGACCGACGAGATCCGCCCCAACCCGCATCAGCCACGCCGGAGCTTTCAGCGCGACGAGCTGGAGGGCCTGGCGGAAAGCATCCGGCAAAATGGCATCCTCCAGCCCCTTACCGTGCGGGCGATACGAAAGCCGCCGGGGGGCTACGAGCTCATCGCCGGGGAACGGCGGCTGCGCGCGGCACGGATGGCCGGCCTGAGCACGGTGCCATGCCTGGTCATCGAAAGCACCGACGAAGCCTCCGCCGTGATGGCTCTGGTCGAAAATCTGCAGCGGCAGGACCTCAATTTTTTTGAGGAGGCCGAGGCGATTGCCCGGCTGATGGAGCGCTATGGCGTGTCTCAGGAGCGCATGGCGAAATCCCTGGGCAAGGCGCCCTCCACGCTTTCGAACAAGCTGCGCATTCTCAAGCTGCCGATAGAGCTGCGGGAGCTCATCCGCGCCTCAGATCTCACCGAACGCCATGCCCGGGCGCTGCTTCGCCTCGAAAATCCCGGACAGCAGAAGGAAATTCTGCAGGCGATCATCGCAAAGGAGCTCAATGTGAGCGACACGGACAAGCTCATCGACGCGCTGCTGCGGAACAAGACGAAGCCCGTCCCTCCCTCAAAAAGCACGATCCGCCTTGTGCGGGACGTCCGCCTGTTCGTGAACACGATCCATCACGCCATTGACACCATGAAGCGCGCGGGAATCCCCGCGGAGTCATCCAAGCATGAAACCGCGGAATACATAGAGTACACGGTTCGGATTCCAAAGCAAGACGCCTGCGCGGCAAAGCAGCAGGCCGGCTGAATGTTTCACGTGAAACATTTTTGATTTTTGCTATCTTCTTTTCTCTTTCACACCCCCACATCCGGCAAACGGGCAGGCTTGATTGGCCTGCCCGTTTCGCCATTGTTCTGCCGAAATTAAAATAAGAGAGCGCACGCGTTTTGCTGTGAAATATGCTGTGAAATATATAGAATCAAGTGCGAACAGCCAAGAAAAAGCTTGCATCCTCGTCCGATAGATGGTATAATGTTTCGCATGAGACCAATCGCCGCGCGCGAAGCAATTGTGCCGCGGGCACCGGGGAGGACGAGAGATATGGGGAAAATTGTTGCCATCGTGAACCAAAAGGGCGGCGTGGGAAAAACCACGACCGCGGTGAACCTCGCGGCAGCCATCGGGGCCGCGGGGCACCGTGTGCTGCTGGCGGATATCGATCCGCAGGGGAATGGCACCACGGGGCTGGGCATCAACAAGAAGAAGCTGAGCGCGTCCTCCTATGAGGTGATCGTCGGCGGGGCGCAGGCCTCGGAGGCCATCATTCCCACGAGCTTCAGCAATGTGTGGCTGCTGCCCTCAAGCATGAACCTGGCCGGGGCGGAGCTGGAGCTTGTGGAGCTCAAGCAGCGGGAATCCCGGCTGAAGGCGGCGCTGTCCCTGGTGCGGGACGACTTCGACTTCATCTTTATGGATTGCCCCCCCGCGCTGGGCCTGATTACCATCAACGCCCTGTGCGCGGCGGATACGGTCATGGTGCCGATTCAGTGCGAATACTTCGCCCTGGAGGGCCTTTCCCAGCTGATGTCCACGGTGCGGCAGGTGAAACGGCTGTATAACCCGCTCATTGATATTGAGGGCGTGATCCTTACGATGTATGACGGGCGGCTCAATCTGACACAGGCGGTTGTGGACGAGGTGAAGCGCTTTTTCCCGCGCCGGGTGTATTCCACGGTGATTCCCCGCAATGTGCGGCTCTCCGAGGCCCCGAGCTTCGGCCAGCCGGTGATGTATTATGACCGCGCGTCCCGGGGCACGGTTTCTTATCTGGATTTGGCGGACGAGTTCCTGGCGCAGAACGGAAAGAAAAGTCAGGCGGTCTGATAATACCATTTATTGAAGGAGAAGCAAGCGTATGCCCGTAAAAAAAGGCGGCCTGGGCCGCGGTCTGGATTCGCTCTTCGAGGACAATGGCCTGGAGGAGTTCAGCGCCAGCAGCGCGGTGAAGCTGCGTATCCTGGACATTGAACCAAACCGGGACCAGCCAAGACAGGATTTCGACGAGGACAGCCTCATGGAGCTCAGCCGCAGCGTCGCGGAGCACGGTGTGCTCCAGCCGATTTTGGTGCGGCCTCTGCCGGGGGGTACATATCAAATTATTGCGGGGGAACGGCGCTGGCGGGCCTCGCGGGCGGCGGGCCTGAGCGAAATTCCCGCCGTGGTGAAGGAGTTCAGCGACGAGGAGGCCATGGCGGCGGCGCTCATCGAAAACCTCCAGCGGGAGGACCTCAACCCCATGGAGGAGGCGATGGGCTATCTGCGCCTGATGGAAGCCTTTGGCCTGACACAGGAGGAAACAGCGCGGCGGGTAGGAAAATCCCGGCCCGTGGTGGCCAACGCCCTGCGTCTGCTGCGCCTGCCGGAGCCGCTCTGCATCCTGGTGCGGGAGGGCAAAATCTCGGGCGGGCACGCGCGGACGCTGCTCTCGCTGGAGGGCACACCGGCCCAGATGACCCTCGCCATGCTGATTGTCGAAAAAGATCTCAGCGTGCGCGAGACCGAGCGTATGGCGAAGCAGTATCTAAAAGCGCAGTCCGCGCAGGCGGCGGAAACGGCGGCGGGCGAACAGCTCCAGCGGCGGCTGCCCTTCTTTGACGAGGTCGAGCTCAGCCTGGGACAAGCCCTGGGGCGCAAGATCAAGGTAGTTACCAACGGGCGGGAGGAATCCGGGCGGCTGGTGATTGATTTCTTCGAACAGGAGGATTTAACCAGATTGGTGAAGGCCTTATCCACAGTTGGTGATTAGCGCCTGCGGCGCGGCTCGCCGCTTCGCGCGCTTGGCAAAAAACACTGTATAGTGAAATAAAAATCATCCCATCATAGAAAGGAAGTGTTTCCATGCTGGATATCAAATTTGTCCGGGCGAATCCGGCGCTGGTGAAAGAGAATATGGAGCGCAAGTTCCAGCACGGCAAGCTGGAGCTGGTGGACCGGGTCATTGCGCTGGACAGGCAGTACAGAGACGCGCTTTCCGGGGCCGAGCAGCGGCGCGCCCAGCGGAATGCCGGGAGCAAGCTCATCGGCCAGCTGATTGGCCAGGGCAAGAAAGAAGAGGCCGAGGCAAAAAAACAGGAAATTGCTCTGCTGGGCGCGGAGCTGGAGGGCTTGGCGGAGCGGGAAAAGCTCCTGTCCGCACAGATCCGTGAAATCATGCTGGTCATTCCGAACATGATCGACGACAGCGTGCCCATCGGCAGGGACGACAGCGAAAACGTGGAGCTCCAGCGCTTCGGCGAGCCTGTTGTACCGGCTTTCGAAATCCCCTACCATGTGGATATCATGGAACGCTTCTCGGGCCTTGATCTTGACAGTGCCCGAAAGACCAGCGGCAACGGCTTTTACTTCCTCGCGGGGGATATCGCCCGGCTGCATTCCGCGGTGCTCAGCTATGCCCGTGATTTCATGATCGACAAGGGCTTCACCTACTGCGTACCGCCGTATATGATCCGCGCCAAGGTCGTCGACGGTGTGATGAGCTTCGATGAGATGTCCAACATGATGTATAAAATTGAGGGCGAGGACCTCTATCTCATCGGCACCAGTGAGCATTCCACCATTGGCCGTTACATGGATACGATTCTGAAAAAAGACAGCCTGCCCCAGTGCCTGACCAGCTATTCCCCCTGCTTCCGCAGGGAGGTCGGCGCCCACGGCATTGAGGAGCGCGGCATCTACCGCATCCACCAGTTCGAAAAGCAGGAGATGGTGGTGCTCTGCGAGCCGGAGGACAGCATGGACTGGTTCCACAGGCTCTACAGCTACACCGTGGAGCTCTTTCGCTCCTTGGATATCCCCGTGCGCACCCTGGAGTGCTGTTCGGGCGATCTGGCGGATCTCAAGGTGAAGAGCATCGACGTGGAGGCCTGGTCGCCCCGCCAGCAAAAGTACTTCGAGGTGGGCAGCTGCTCCAATCTGGGCGAGGCCCAGGCGAGAAGATTGGGCATCCGGGTAAAGGGCGCTTCGGGCAGCTATTTCGCCCACACGCTCAACAATACCGCGGCGGCGCCGCCGCGTATGCTCATCGCCCTTCTGGAGAACAATCTGCGGGAGGACGGCAGTGTGGCGATTCCCGCCGTGCTGCGGCCCTATATGGGCGGAAAAGAGCTTATAGAGTCTTAGAATGAACGAACAAGCGTTCATGGATGTGAGTTAGATTGGGGTAAATAATGAAAGCGAAGCATATACCAAACATTCTTTCGGCAACGCGCATCCCGCTGTCCCTGGCGCTGCCCTTTATCACGAGATATCCCTGGCTGTTTCTCTCCGTATATGGCGCGGCGGGGCTCACGGACGTGCTGGACGGCTTTTTGGCCCGCAGGTATAAATGGTTCAGCAAATTCGGCGCGCAGCTGGACAGCATCGCGGACGTGATCTTCACCTTCAGCTCGATCATCGCGGCGGTTTTCGCGATAGAGGGGCTCTATATCGCGCCCTATAATTTTATTTGCCTCGCGGTGGTTCTCCTGATCAGGGCGGTGGCCGCGGTCTACACAAAGGCAAAATTCAAGCGCTGGGGCTTCGTTCACAGCATCCTGATCCGTGCCTCGACGATTCCGGTTTACTTCATGATGGTGGTGATCGTTCTCAGCACGAAGCTGCCGAACCCGCTGCTGTTCGTGCTTCTTTTCGGGAATGTCCTGGCTGCCGCGGAGGAGCTTTGGATGCTGCGGATCATGACGGAATATAACATGAACACGAAGAGTGTTTATCACTTGAAGCGGCAGCTGAAGCGCGCGGGAGAGATGGAATGATATCAAAAGCGCTGCGGCGTGTAGAGGAGCTGCGGACGGAGCTGGCCGAACTGAGGCCCTTGAACGCCGGAGAATTGGCGCGCCTGCGGGAAGAGTTCGCGGTAGAAAACACCTACGACTCCAACGCCATAGAGGGCGGCACGCTTACCCTGCGGGAGACCGCGCTGATTTTGCAGGAGGGCGTCACCATCGCGGAAAAGCCGCTGAAGGAGCATCTGGAGGCCATCGGCCACAGGGACGCGTTCCGCTATATCGTTGGGCTGGTGGATCAGGGGCTTCCGCTGACGGAGCGGGCGGTCCTGGACATCCACGCACTGGTGCTGATGCATGACCAGGAAAACAGGGGCGTATACCGCCGCATGCCGGTTCGGATTGTTGGGAGCGCGCACACCCCGCCGCAGCCATACCTGGTTCCGGTGCAAATGGAGGCCTTGCTCCGCGAGTATAACGAGGCGGCGGCAAACGCGCGAAGCGATTGCCTGCCCCGGGCGGCGGAATTCCATCTGCGTTTCGAGAGCATCCATCCTTTTTTGGATGGCAACGGGCGCACGGGGCGGCTGCTGATGAACCTGGAGCTCATGAAGGCGGGGCTGCTGCCCGTGAACATCAAATATGCCGACAGGAGCCGCTATTACGACTGCTTCGACGATGCTCACGCCAAGGGCACGGCGCAGCGGCTGACAGAGCTCATCGCGGCCTATGAAATAGAAGAGCTGGAGCGATACATTGCGTCATGGAAATAGAGGCGCAACAAATATAAGGCGAATTTCAGGAGGAATCTATGAAACTGACCGAAACCCTGGAGCGGGCCGCCGCGTCCCTGGCGCTGCGGCCGCTGCTGCGCTATGTCGATAAAGACCCCGGGCCGAAGCTTGTGAAGCTCGTGGACTTCATGGAACGCTTGTCCCGCAAAAGCTTCCCGGCAAAGACGATCAACGCCGTCAAAAAAGGCGCCATGGACCCGGAAAACATCTGGACGCAGCTCGCGCTGCGCATTCTGCGGGAGACGGACCGGGACATGCTGCGCCGTCTGATCTGCTCCTTTGGCGTGGGCGCGCTCAACGGCACCAGGCTTGTGCGCAAAAACCGCGAAAAATACGGCTGCAATATTCCCTTCCAGATTCTCTTTGACCCCACCAGCGCCTGCAACCTTCACTGCAAGGGCTGCTGGGCCGGGGAGTACCATAAGCATGAAAATTTAACCCTGGCCGAGATGGATTCCATCGTCAGCCAGGGCGCGAAGCTGGGTACGCGGGTCTATATGCTCACCGGCGGCGAGCCTCTGCTCCGCAAGGACGACATTCTGCGCGTTGCCGCGAAGCATAAAGAGAGCACCTTTTTGATTTATACCAACGCCACGCTCATCGACCGGGAGCTCTGCCGGGCCATCAAGAAGCTGGGCAACGTCATCTTTCTCATCAGCCTGGAGGGCTTTGAGGAAAGCAATGACGCCCGCCGGGGCCAGGGCAGCTATGCCCGCTCCATGCGGGCCATCGATCTCCTGCGGGAGGAGCGCTGTATCTTTGGCATGTCCGTCTGCTATACCAGCGAAAACATTCCAACCGTCACCAGCGACGCCTTCCTGGACGAGGTCATCAAAAGAGGCGTACGCTTCTCGTTCTATTTCAATTATATGCCCGTGGGCAAGAACGCGCGGCCGGAGCTGATCCCGCGCCCTGAGCAGCGGGAGGAGATGTACCGCTGGCTGCGCCGTATCCGCGACAGCAAGACAGGCAAGCCGATCTTCATCATGGATTTTCAGAACGACGGCGAATATGTGGGCGGCTGTATCGCGGGGGGGCGCAATTACTTCCACATCAATTCCGCCGGGGATATCGAGCCCTGCGTATTTATCCACTACGCGGACTCCAACATCCGCCGGCACAGCCTGCTGGAAGCCCTCAAGCGCCCGCTGTTCCAGGAGTATTACAAGGGCCAGCCCTTCAACGACAATCACCTGCGCCCCTGCCCGATGCTGGAAAACCCCGACCGGCTGCGGGCTATGGTCAATCGCACGGGAGCGAAATCCACGGACCTGAAAGCCCCCGAGCCCGTGGACGAGCTATGCGCCAAATGCGACCGCTACGCCGCGGCCTGGGCTCCGGTGGCACAGCGCGTATGGGAGGAAAATCCGCACCCCAGCCCCAAGACGCAGTATTACAGGGACCGGGAAGAGCATTCATGATATGCCGCCGCCTATGACGTCAGGCGGTAATACCGGTTTTCCCAGTGGTCATAGGTCCATGCGTCGGAGGCGAGCTCAACAAACGCCCCGCCGTCCTCCGCCACCAGCAATTTGCCGGTTCCCTCCGGGCCGTACCATAGGTAGGCGAGGACAAGGCCCGCGTCGGTCTCGCACAGCATCGTGACCTCAAATACGCAGATATCGTCCTCCTCCGCGTCCGCCCGCCAGATGACGCCGTGCTCGTCAACAGGGTTGCTGAACTCCTGCGCGATCACTCTGTCCCCATTGATATAGGCCAGAACCAGCAGGCCCATGTCTGTGCTTTCAAACTGGAACAGGGAAACCCGGCCGCCGTTTTCGTCGGTGGCGAGCAGCTCGGAATGCAGGACCCTCCGCCCGTTTTTGCGGCCTTCCATTTCCGTCACATCCGCGGGATCGGCGGGTGGGTGGCCGTGGTTGTAAAAGCCGTTGACGATATCCTCCCCGGCCACGGCGGGCGTCAGCGCCAGGATGCCGGCCTCGCAGGACGCGGGGAGCAGGAGGCAGCTGCCCCAGCCGACGGGCAGTATGCTCTCGACGCTCCAATAATGGCCGGCAATCCCCGCGTAAGAAGCGCCGTATTCGCCGTTTTCGCCGGTGGCCTCCTTCTCCCCCTCATAGCGCAGGGGGAAAAGCTGGTTCCAGCCGACCGCCAGGGTCAGGCTTTCCGGGCTTCCGGCGTATTCCACCGCCGCCAGATGCGTGCCGGGCGTCTCCCAATCCCCATTGCTGATGGCCCAGGCGTAGTTATCCCGGAGCTCGGCAAAGGGGGCGACGGCAAGCGGAGCCGGTTCGGGGTTCTTCTCTCTCTCGCCGCATCCGACCAGCGGGGCAAGGCCGAGCAGGAGCGCAAGCAGAATCGTAAGTGTTCTTTTCATCACGCGGTCCTCCGGATCTATATTTATTTGGGAATTGATTATAAGCTAAAATCCGCATGACCGCCCTATCCACGGCGGTTAGTTTTTTTTAGATTTCATTCTCCGGAAAGGCAAGGCTGACGCCCACTGAATCGTCCAGGGCTTTTATCGTAACCGTGCCCCCCGCGCGGGCAATGGCCTCCGCCAGGCCGTCCTCTGTCCGGAAAGCGCCCGCGTCCCCGGAAAACAGCAGCCGCAGCGCCTGCCCCGGCCCTAAATGCGTTAGCATAGACGAACAGGCGCAGCCGGCGGCCCAATCGGCGGCGTTGTAGAAAAAGTCGCAAAACAAAGTCGCGCGGCGCAGGTCGGCCCGCGCGGTCATTTGGTTGATCGTCATGATTTTGACGCCCGCGTAGCCCGCGAGCTCCGCCAGCTCGTCGATATAGGCCATCAGCTCATCGGCGGGCAGAAGCCCCTCCGCGGGGTCCTCGCGTGTCTCGCGCTCGCGAAAAAACAGGTTGCAGCGCCGCTTGATATAGCAAAGCAGCAGCATGATCCTGGCCGCGCTTTCGCGCTTGCCGAGCATGGCGGAAAGCCTCGCCGTGCAGGCGGCGATCTCGGCCTCTAGCTGCGACATGATCAGCGTTCTGGCGTTTTCCTCGTCCACGGCCCGCCGGATGCGCTCCTGCTCCGCCAGCAGGGCGTTGGCCGCCGTGAGCTTGCGCACGGAGGCCTCCACCTCCTTGTGCAGGCGGTTCAGGGCACCGATATCCTCCTGCCACAGCACATGGCCCCCGGCGATGGGCGCGGTGAATTGCAGGGCGTTTTCGTCCTGCCGCAGGGGGTCCGGCGCGGAAGAAAGCGCGGCGCGGCCTTCGTTGTCAGCAATTTGCATGGCGAGGGGCGAGTGCGTAAACAGCAGCGTATATTTCGAATTGACCGGGATCATGCCGCTGCGCATGGCCGCCTCCATGAACAGCAGCGTAAACAGCCCGACCGTCATTGTGAAATCGCTTTCCAGGGCAAAGGGAACCCGGAGAATGTAGCAAAGGCCATAGGCCAGCGGCAGGGCGCAAAACGCCAGGGGATAGGCGAAGCTCCTCCTGCGGGGGCTCTGCCCGCTTTTCAGCAGCATGATGGCGATGGCCGACACCACCATGGCGACGCAGCTTGTCATCACAATATAATAACCGGCGCCATAGCCGTATTCGGAATCCCAGTTGGGGTTGCTTAAATCGAGCGTAAAAACCCAATTGTGCAAATCGTTTGTGAACACCAGCGCCGCGAGGGCCCCGCCGGCGATTGCCGGAGCGCGCATCCATTTCGGCGGACGCGCCATTCCCTCCGGCTGATCGATGGTCCAGGCCAGCCACAGCAGCACCAGAGGCAGCGCCAGCTGGAACAGGTAGAAGCCGTACCACAGATACCGGTTCAGCCAGGTGGCGAAGATGAGCTGATATTTGATCAGGCGCAGGGCCATCCAGCCCAGCAGCAGGAGCCCGGTAAGGAATGCCGCGCGGCGCACGCCCTTTTGCATCGCCCGTTTGAGAATGGCCGCTGTCCATATCGCCACGAGGAGCATGTACATCAAAGCCACAAACTGGTGCTCGCGGCCATCCGCCGAGGAAAACAGGCGGACCCGGAACACCGTGCGCCGCAGCACGCGGACAACATTTTGGCAGACGGCGTTCAGGTGGCCGTAATCCGTAACGCGCGGGGCGCGCTCATCATCGGCCGCGCTCACCGGCCGGAGCCCGGCGGACAGCATAGCCGTGTCAATATCGCCCTCAAACACCAGCGGCCAGTTGGACAGCAGGCCCTTTTCGTAGCTCAGCGTGCCCTCCTCCGGCACGACGATTTCGATGCTCCGGCCCTGCCGGGCCAGCGCCGCCGCCTGATAATCATAGCAGATGACGATGGGCGGCTGAAAGGAGTTGCGGACAAGCCGCCCTTTGGACCGCAGCGCCGCCAGCAGCCTCGCGGCCTCGTTCAGCGTAAATTCCCCGCCCTCCAGGCCGTATGCCATCGCCGCCATGAGCAGCTGGCGGTTGACGCTGCTGTCGCCGAAGCCTACCGCGGTGTCCGCCGCCAGCAGATCCCGCCAGCCCCTGATCCGGGCATCCGTCCGCTCCAGGTCCACGGCGACGACCACTGTGGCCAGGTATTGCGGGTACCAGTATTTCGCCAGGCCCGCCTCCAGGGCGGGAACCGCCTGCGCGTCAAACACCTCGACGACAGCGCCCTGCTCCAGATAGCTGAAAGCGTTGTTTTCGGCCCGCGTCACTGTGTAATCCGGCAGCAGGCCGGATACAGCGTCCGGATAAGAGGTATACGCGTCGTCATTGCAGACGATCAGGCCCTCGCCGCCGTTGCTTTCGGCGCAGGCGCTGACAAAACAGAGAATCAGGCACAGCGAAGCAAGGGCCGCGATTCGCCCTGTCACATGGCCGGCTCTCTTCTTCAAAGCATTCCCCTCCACTCAGGCCTCTATTATAGCTGAAATGAAATTTTTTGACAAGAGGGAGTTTTGGGGTTGACAGAAAGGTCCGGGATGTGTATAATATATTAACAATCAAAATATTTTCCGGTAGGTAAGGCTACCACGGGGATTTGGATTGCTGCCGCAGAGTAGTGGAGACACTATGAGAAGGTTAGCAGGCTATGTCGAAACCAAGGCATAGTCTAATGCAACGACACGCCCTGTGAAGCTAAAGCTTGAACGGTGGCTGTAACGCGCGATATGCCGCATTGCTTCGCGCACAGTAAAATTGGATGACCATCCTTTGCCAGCGTTCCTGCCTGGCAGGGGATTTTTGATTTTTTTCAGTGACGAATGTCAGACGCAAGCGAGGTGAGGAAAATGGACCCGGGAGGTAGTAGGCCCAGTTGCTGTCGATGGAAACTGAATGGACGAACAGCGGGGAAAACGGACAGAACACTTCTGTTGGCCGTTTTTCTTGCGCGGGCTCGCTATGCCTGAAACGCTCCAACAGGACAACATACGACGGCAACCGGATTTTTTTCCAGGCTGCCGTTTTTTATTTTTTGTTTTTTTAGCGGCAGTCAAGTTAAAATAAAAACACAAAGACAATTCAGAGGCGGAGCGAATGAAAAAAGGAGGCGGAGCGAATGAAAAAAGAGATCGGGCGCGGCGCGCGCAAGGCGGCGCGGGAAACCGCTGTCAGGGAGGCGGTAAACCAAAGGTACGCCAGCGCGTCCAGCAATTCCATACAAGCTGTATTAGACAGCCTGGACACCACGCTGAAGGGCCTGAGCGAGGAAAAAGCGGAGCAAAGCCGCGACAGGTTCGGCAACAACAGGGTGAGCCACGAACGGCAAAAAACCCTTTTTGAACGCATTGTGGGCGCGTTCGTCAATCCGTTTACCGTCATTCTTGTTGTGCTGGCCAGCGCCTCTGTTGTGATGGACATCCTCCTGCCCCTTTCGCAGGGCGAGGGCGCGGACCCCCTGACGGCCATTATTATTTTGACGATGGTGATGATCAGCGGCCTGATGCGCTTTGTGCAGGAGGCCCGCTCCAACGTCGCGGTGCATAAGCTGCTGGCCATGATTTCAACGACGGCCACCGTGGAACGCCTGGAGGACGGCCCGCAGGAAATTGACCTGGAGGACATCGTCGTCGGCGATATCGTTCACCTTTCGGCGGGCGACATGGTTCCGGCGGACCTGCGCGTCATCGCAGCGAAGGACCTGTTTATCAGCCAGTCCGCGCTGACCGGCGAAAGCGAGCCCCTTGAAAAGATAGCCGACGAGACCGCCGGCGGGGCGCAGGCCTATACGGAATGCCAGAACCTGGCGTTCATGGGCAGCAACGTCATCAGCGGCGCGGCGACCGCCGTTGTCGTCGCCACGGGCGCCGATACCCTGTTCGGCTCCATGGCGCAGGCCGTTTCGGGCAAGCCGGCCCAGACCAGCTTTGAAAAAGGCGTGAACTCCGTCTCCTGGGTGCTGATCCGGTTTATGCTTGTCATGGTCCCCATCGTGTTTTTTGCCAACGGCATCACAAGCCACAACTGGACGGAATCGCTGCTCTTCGGGCTCGCGGTTGCCGTAGGCCTCACGCCGGAAATGCTGCCCATGATCGTCACGGCCTGCCTGGCCAAGGGCGCCGTGACCATGTCCAAGAAAAAAACGATTGTCAAAAACCTGAACTCCATGCAGAATTTCGGCGCGATCGACGTGCTTTGTACCGACAAAACCGGCACGCTGACCCAGGATAAGGTTGTGCTGGAATACCATCTGGACGTGCACGGCAAGGAGGACCCGCGTGTGCTGCGCCACGCCTTTCTGAACAGCTATTATCAGACAGGCCTGAAAAACCTGATGGACATCGCCATCATTCGGCGCACCCACGAAAAAGAGGCGGAGCAGGCGCAGCTGAAGGAGCTTTCCGTAACCTACGAAAAGGTGGACGAAGTGCCCTTCGACTTCGGCAGGCGCAGGATGAGCGTCGTCGTCACCGACAAAAACGGCAAAACGCAGATGATCACCAAGGGCGCCGTGGAGGAAATGCTGTCCGTCTGCTCCTATGTGGAGTATGAAGGCAGGGTGGAGCCCTTGACCGATGCCCTGAAGGGCGAAATCGTGCGGACGGTGGACCGCCTGAACGAGGACGGCCTGCGCGTGATCGCCGTCGCGCAGAAGACAAACCCCTCGCCCGTGGGCGCCTTCGGCATCAAAGACGAAGCGGATATGGTGCTCATCGGCTACCTGGCCTTTCTTGACCCGCCGAAGGAAACCACGGCGGAGGCCATCCAGGCCCTGCTGGAATACGGCGTCACGACAAAGATTCTCACCGGCGACAACGACAAGGTGACGCGCACCATCTGCAGGCAGGTCGGCCTGCGGGTGGACCGGCTCCTGCTGGGCGCCGATATCGAAAAAATGGACGACGAACAGCTGCGCGGGGCGGTGGAAAAAACCAACGTATTCGCGAAGCTGTCTCCGGACCAGAAGGCGAGGATTGTTACCGCCTTAAGAGAAAACGGCCATACCGTGGGCTTCATGGGCGACGGCATCAACGACGCGGCGGCCATGAAGGCGGCCGACATCGGCATTTCGGTGGACACGGCGGTGGACATCGCCAAGGAATCCGCGGATATCATCCTGCTGGAAAAAGACCTGATGGTGCTGGAGCGGGGCATTGTCGAAGGCCGCAAGACCTACGCCAACATGATCAAATATATCAAGATGACCGCCAGCTCCAACTTTGGCAACATGTTCTCGGTGGTGGTGGCCAGCGCCCTGATTCCTTTTTTGCCCATGCTCAGCGTTCACATCATCTTCCTGAACCTGATCTATGACATCTCCTGCTCGGCGATCCCCTGGGACAATGTGGACAGAGAATTTTTGCTTAAGCCGAGAAAATGGGACGCCTCCTCTGTCAGCAGCTTCATGATCTGGATCGGGCCCACCAGCTCGGTGTTCGACATCACCACCTACCTGCTGATGTTCTTCTATATCTGCCCCAAATTCGTTTCCGGCGGCGTGCCCTTCAGCCAGATCGCGGAGGGGACCATCATATCGTCGGGCATGTTCGCGGGGCTCGACATGAGAACGGTTTTCATGGGCCTGTTCCAGGCCGGCTGGTTCGTGGAATCCATGTGGAGCCAGACGCTTGTGATCCACATGATCCGCACGCCGAAGCTTCCGTTCATCCAGAGCCACGCGTCCTGGCAGCTGACGGCCCTGACCAGCGCGGGCATCGCGCTGCTCACCTGTATTCCCTTCACGCCTTTTGGCGCGCGCATTGGCTTATATGCCCTGCCGGGCGAATATTTCTGGTGGCTCGCGGCGACGATCGTGCTGTATATGACGCTGGCGACCTGCCTGAAAAAAGCATATGTCCGGCACTACGGCGAACTGTTATAGAGAGATCAGCGATAAAAACAGCGATAAAAATAAAGATAAAAAGGAGCGAGTATCATGACTGTTTTTCATACCGAAATCGGTTTTTGGGTTGGCCTGGCCGTGCTGGGCGGCCTCACTCTGGCGTATATCCTGGTATGCTGGCTGCTTCCGCCGAGGCGGAAGACGGAAACAGAACGGGGATGATGATTTTGGCGAACAAGTCATTGGTGACGGCAAAGCCGAGCAATTTGACCACACTGTCAACGCTCGGAAAAACCCGCGAAAAACCGTTGACAAAAAGCTTGCAAGCGGGGCTCTTTTGTGGTAAGCTATTACCATTGCTATACCAAACGCAATCATATATTTAAAGGGAGGATTATCTGGATGACAATCGGAGTACCAAGAGAAATCAAGAACAACGAAAACCGCGTGGCGATGGTGCCGGACGGCGTGCATGAAATCGTGGGCCTGGGCCACCGGGTTCTCGTTGAGGCGGGCGCGGGCGCGGGCAGCGGCTTCGCGGACGCGGATTACGTCGCCGCGGGCGCGGAAATCCGCGCCGAGAAGACCGCGCTGTTCAATGAGGCGGATATGATCATAAAGGTCAAGGAGCCCATTCCGGAGGAATACGCGTATTTTCGGGAGGGGCAGTGCCTTTTCACCTATCTTCATCTGGCGGCGGACCCGAAGCAGGCGGCGTTTTTGCTGGAGAAAAAAATCACCGCCATTGCCTACGAGACCGTGCAGGCCGCTGACGGCACGCTGCCGCTGCTGACCCCCATGAGCGAGGTCGCGGGCCGCATGTCCATTCAGGTCGGCGCGATGCTGCTGCAAAAGGACAAGAGCGGCAAGGGCATTCTGCTGGGCGGCGTGCCCGGAGTCGCGCCCGCCGAGGTGGTGGTTCTGGGCGGCGGCATCGCGGGCCTCAACGCCGCGAAAACAGCCTCCTGGATGGGCGCCCGTGTGACGATTCTGGATATCTCCCGCAAGCGCCTGATGTATCTGGACGATATCTTCGGCGGCAAGGTTACCACGCTGATGAGCTCGGCCTACAACATCGCCGCGGCGGTGCGCAAGGCGGATCTTCTTGTGGGCGCGGTGCTGGTGCCCGGCGCCAAGGCCCCGAAGCTGGTAACGGAGGAAATGGTGAAGTCCATGGCGCCCGGCTCGGTTATTGTGGACATCGCCATCGACCAGGGCGGCGCCGTAGAGACCATCGACCGGGTCACGACCCACGAGAACCCCTATTACGTCAAGCATGGGGTGGTGCATTACTCCGTGGCCAACATGCCCGGCGCGGTGCCGCGCACCTCCACCTTTGCCCTGACGGGCATGACGCTGCAGTACCTCAAGCGGCTGCTGTCGGACGATATCGCCGCTGTGCTGGCGCGCGACCCTGAGCTGCGGCCTGGGCTGAACAGCTACCGTGGACATATCACAAACCAAATCGTGGCCAAGGCGCTGGGCTATGAATACACAGATCTGACGACGTTGATGTAAACAAGCGGAAGCCCGAGCGAAAAAACCGAGGAGGTTAATCCTATGCCAGCCAGCCGCATGCCCCGCGCCGAATCCCCGGCCGCCGCCGGCGTCTCTCAAAAATCCCTGGCCGACATGATGCGCGGCGTTCTCGACGAAGGCCTGGAGCTGCACTCCGTGATGGTTGTGCGGCACGGGCAGGTGGCCTATGCCGATACCCGCGCGCCCTATGGCCCCCGCGACCCCCACGCGCTGTTTTCGGTCAGCAAGTCCATCGCTTCTCTGGCTGTGGGCTTTGCCGTGGCGGAGGGCCTGTTCCGCCTGGAGGACACGGTGGCCGGGCTGCTCCATGAGCTGCGGGGCTACGCCCCCGGCGACGAGCTGCTGGCGCTGCTCACGGTGGAGCACCTGATCGCCATGCGCGCGGGGAAGGTCACCAGCATTTTGACAGACCGCACAAAAAAACAGTGGGTCCGCGATTTTGTCCTGTCGGAATGGGGGCATGCCCCGGGAGAGGGCTGGCGCTATTGCAGCGAAAACACCTATCTGGCCTGCGCGGTAATCCGCCGCGTAACGGGCGAGAGCGTGACGGATTTTCTTATGCCGCGCCTGTTCGAGCCCCTGGGGATCGAACGGCCCTATTGGGAGCACGACGGCCGCGGTGTGGAGGCCGGTGGCTGGGGCCTCTATCTCACCACGGAGGATCTGGCTAAGATCGCTTACTGCTGCGCTTGCGGCGGGGTATACGAGGGCAGGCAGGTGATTCCCGCCGCGTGGGCGCAGGCCGCCTGCCAAAAGCAGTCCGAGACGGCCAGTGATGAGTATGGCGGGATGGCGGCCAACGGCTACGGCTACGGCTTCTGGATGAACGAGCTCCCCGGCAGCTGCCGTATGGACGGCATGTTCTCCCAGTTCGCGCTGATCTTTCCGGAATACGACGCCTGCCTGGTCACCACCGGCGGCGAGATTGATATGCAGGCGGTATATACGGCGGTCATGCGGCACGTTCCCGCGCTGTTCACCGGGGTATACGACGGCGAGACCCGCGAAATCCCCCGGCTCCCCGCCTATGCCCCGCTGGAGGAAGCTCCGCGCAACCCCGCCATGGAGCGGCGGCTCCAGGGCCGCTGCCTGCGCTTTCCGCCCGGCGCGCGGCAGCTGGGCAAGGCGATGGGCATTCCCATGAGCATGATGCCCGCGGCGGTGTTTTTCATGTCGGCGGATAAGGCCGGCGGCATAGACCGCGTACACCTGCGTTTCTCGGCGGAGGGCCTCAAATTCAGCTGGTCGGAGGGCCCCGAGCGCAACACAGTGCTCTGCGGCATGGACGGGCGCGCCCGCAAATGCAAAATCACCCTGGGCGGCGTGCCCTTCACCCTGGCCTGCTCCGCCGCCTGGGACGGCAACGAGCTGCTTCTGCGGCTGCGCTGCCTGAACTCCATCGGGGAGCGGCGGCTGCGCCTGCGCTTCCAGGGCCGCGCGGTGCGCATGATTCCCGGCAGCGAGCCCGCTCTGCGCACGGTCATCGGCGGCGACGCGGAGTCCTTCATCAAAAGCACCGTGCCCAACGAGCTCCTGGCGAAGCTCATCAACGCCGCGCTGGACAAGATCATCCTGATTGCGGAGCCGGTGCATGTGGGGATTATACGGTAATAAAGCTAAGCCCAATTACGTTGCATATAAAAAATGACCAGCCGGAATTCCATGGAATTCTGGCTGGGATTATTTATTGCCTGCCGAATATCGTTACATCACCGCCATGCGCAGCTCCTGCCCCGCGACGGTCAATTCATAATCAATCCCCGCTTTCGCGCCCCGCGACCCGAGGCTTTCCCGGGCGGCGGCAAGGGCCAGATCGGGGGTGTTGTTTTCCTTGCTCAAATGCGCCAGATAGAAGCGCGCGGTGCCCCGCTCCAGCAGCCGGATCAGGAATTCCGCGCAGGCGGCGTTGGAAAGATGCCCTATGCTGGAGAGAATCCGCCGCTTAAGATAGTAGGGGTACGGCCCGTTTTGCAGCATGGTCACCTCGTGGTTGGATTCCAGCATCACCAGGTCGCAGCCGGCGAGGGCCTCTCGGGTGGCGTCGGTGAGGCAGCCGGTGTCCGTGGCGATGGCGAGCTTCATGCCCCCCGGCATTTCGATCCGATAGCCGCAGGGCTCCTCCGCGTCGTGGGAGGTCGCGAAATGACGCACCAGCATGCCATTGACCTCTACCCCGCCCTGCGGGATGGCCGAAACGGGATATTTGCCCGTGAGCAGGTTCATGCGCTCCAGGGCTCGCAGCGTGCCCCCGGTGGCGAAGACCGGCAGCCGGGCCCGCTCCGCGAGCACCCGCAGGCCGCTGACGTGATCGCTGTGCTCGTGGGTGACGAAGATGGCCCCCACCCGCCCGATGTCCACGCCGATGGCGTCAAGGGCCTCGCGGATACGCTTCGCGCTGGCCCCCGCGTCGATTAATATCCCGCCCGAGGCGTCGCCGACATAGCAGCAGTTGCCGCTGCTGGAGGAAAAGAGGGGGCAAAAACGTGGCATGTGAGTTTTCCTTAAATTTTAGTTATGTAATCTGCAAATTTTGATTATGTAATCTGCTTAGCAAGCTCGTTCAGCATCAGGCGTTCCAGACGCTCAATATCAGGAAAAACGATACGGATTCCCCGGCGCTGCAGCCGCAGCAGCTCTTTGAAATTATGGTTGATCAAGCGCTGTAGACGCGAATCAACAGGCACGGCGTTTTTTTGTATGATATGAATGTGATCTATGTATTTTGGTAAAATGGGAAACATGTTTTGCAGCAGAAAAACGGAATCCCTTTGCGCATATTTGCCGATCACAAGCTTAAGGCATTTATTATATTTGTTGAGATCGCGATCAATATATGGCTGATATTTCTCAGTGCGGCTGCTCATAGGTATCATCCATAGCAATTGCGACTTGCTGTCCTGAAGACAAAAATAGGTTGGCCGCAGCGCACCGTTTTCATGATTGCGCATGAGCTTGCTGTCCTGTACCGCGTCAAAATAGCAGTCCTTGATATGATACACATAGCCTGGCCGAAGCATATTTTGATCCATATGTTCTATTATGTCCTCCCGTAAAAAAAGCCCCCGGCAAGCCGGAGGCTTCATTTTCGAACCTTTTTTTATACCCCGCTCCGGTTTGCGGCGAAAATTTGTCGAGCCTTTTTTTATACCCCGCTCCGGTATGCGGCGGACATTTACGAAGATGGCAATGCCATCATCTATATTATATGCGCATTTCCCTCAAAAGTCAACTGTTTATTTGTATAACCCAGTTTTTCCGGGGACTAATTCGCGACCTTCACATCCCGGATCGCGTCTACCACCGGCATCAGGCGAATCTCCGCGCCCAGCTCGGCGAGCTTGCCCACGATGTCCTCGTAGCCCCGGTCGATATATTCGATGTCCTCAATCTCCGTTGTGCCCTGGGCCATGAGACCCGCGATGACCATCGCCGCGCCCGCGCGCAGGTCGTAGGCCTTCACCGGCGCGCCCTTGAGATGATCCACGCCCTCAATCACGGCGACCTTGCCGTCCACTTTAATGTCGCCGCCCATGCGCACGAGCTGCTCCATATAGCGGAAGCGGTTGTCGTAGATGCCCTCCGAGATGATGCTCGTGCCCTCGGCGGTGGCCAGCAGCGCGCCGAACTGGGGCTGCATGTCGGTGGGGAAGCCCGGATGAGGCTGGGTTTTGATCTTGCAGCGCTGGAGCCTGTGGGGGGCTGCCACGAGAATGCTGTCGTCGAACTCCTCCACCGTTACGCCGCATTCCAAGAGCTTCGCGGTGATGGACTCCATGTGCTTGGGAATGACGTTGCGGATGAGGACCTCTCCCCCGGTCGCGGCGGCGGCGGCCATATAGGTGCCGGCCTCAATCTGGTCGGGGATGGTGGCGTAGTCGCAGCCGTGAAGCTCCCGTACACCGTGGATCTTCACCACGTCGGTGCCCGCGCCGCGCACGTCGGCCCCCATGGAATTGAGGAAGTTGGCCAGATCCACCACGTGGGGTTCTTTCGCTGCGTTTTCGATGATGGTGACGCCCCGGGCCCGTACCGCCGCCAGCATGATATTGATGGTCGCGCCTACGGAGGCCATGTCCAGGTAGACGGGAGCCCCGGAGGGCTGCTCGCTCTTGAGGGCGATGACGGCGTTCTCCTCGAAGCTCACCGAGGCGCCCAGAAGCTCGAAGCCCCGGATATGCTGGTCGATGGGGCGCACGCCGAAGTCGCAGCCCCCGGGCATGGCCACGCGGGCATGGCCAAAGCGCCCAAACAGCGCCCCCAGCAAATAATAGGAGGCGCGAAAATGCTTGGTCAGCTCATGGGGCACCACGCCCGAATTGAAATATCTGGTATTGATCTCCACCGCGTGCCGGCCCACGCGCTTAACGTCGGCCCCCAGCTGGTGAAGAATGTGAAGCATAATCGAAACGTCGCTGATGTTGGGGAGATTATCAATCCGGCAGGTATCCTTTGCCAGCACCGTAGCGGAAAGCAGTGCCAGCACCGCGTTTTTCGCGCCGCTCACCGTGACCTCGCCGCGCAGCGGCCGCCCGCCGTTGATGATCATTTTTTCCAACAAATCCACCCCTTTTGAACAATGGAACACGCTCTATATATTATAGCACTTTTTTTTGAAAATGCAAAGCCTTTTTTATGAATTGGCATGCAGATTTTGTAAAAGACGCAAACTTTCCCCGCCCGTACCCGACAGGCGGGGAATTTTCGTGAATATCCTACTCCGCCAAAGCCTCCAGCGCGGCGATTCTTGCGCATAGGGTCAGCAGCTCCGCCGCCTCCCGCAGCTCTTCCACCGGGGGGAAGGTGGGGGCGATGCGCAGGTTCTTGTCCTCGGGGTCTTTGCCGTAGGGGAAGGTCGCCCCCGCGGGCGTCAGCACGACGCCGGCCTCCTTGAGCAGCGCGTGGGTACGCTTCGCGCAGCCGCCGGGCAGGTCCAGGCTGATGAAGTAGCCTCCCCGGGGCGCGTTCCATTTGGCGATGCCCGTGCCGCCCAGGCCGCGCTCCAGAATGTCAAGGACCATCCGGAACTTTGGCCGCAGGATCTCCGCGTGCTTTTGCATGTGTGCCCTGACGCCGGCGGCGTCTTTGAAAAAGCGGGCGTGGCGCAGCTGGTTCATCTTGTCGTAGCTGATGGTCTGGGCGTTCAGGCGCGCCTTGATGGCCGCGATGTTGGCGGGGGAGGCCGCGATGGCCGCGATGCCCGCGCCGGGGAAGCTGATCTTTGAAAACGATACGACTTCAATGAAGTGATCCTCGTTGCCGTATTCCCTTGCCGCGGCCAGCACGTTCCACAGGCGGTCGCTTTCGTCATAGAGATCATGCACAAAATAGGCGTTGTCCCAAATGACGCGGAAGTCCTTCGCCGCCGGCTTTAGCATGGCCAGGCGCCGGACGACCTGCTCGCTGAAGGTCTTGCCCTCGGGATTGGAGTATTTCGGCACGCAGATGAGGCCCTTTACGCTTTCGTCCCGGGCATACTGCTCCACGAGCTCCATGTCCGGCCCCTGCTCCCGCATGGGGATGTTGATCATCTCGATGCCGAAGCGCTCCAGCATCACGAAATGACGATCATAGCCCGGCGCGGGGCACAGGAATTTTACGCTTTCCTGCCTGGCCCAGGGGATGCCTCCGCCCGCGCCCTCCAGCATGCACTGCGCCAGGTAGTCATACATTAAGTTGAGGCTGGAGTTGCCGCAGGCGATCACCTGCTCCGCCGGATGGCCCATCAGCTCGGCGCACAGGCGCCTGGCCTCGGGGATGCCGTCGAGCATGCCGTAGTTGCGGCAGTCCTGCCCGTTTTCGCTTTTGGGCGGCGACACCCAGCGCGCGTCCCGCAGGGCGTCGGAAAGCTCCAGCTGGTCCGCGCCCGGCTTTCCCCGGGACATGTCCAGCGCCAGGCCCTTTCCCTTCGCCGCGGCATACTCCTTCCGGAGCGACTCCAGAAGCGACCCGCGCTGCTGTGCATTCAGAGACTTGTATTCCTGCATAATCCGTTCTCCTTTGACCGTAAAATAATTATTTGATGGGAATATTGTACATCATGAAGCGCGATTTTGCAAGTATTATTTTTTATCCTGCAAAATCGACAAAAAGCATTGACAAACAGACCGACCTCAGGTATAATTGCTGTGAAAACAATTTCAGGAGGTGCTTTGTCATGTATGTGGGCCAAAAACAAGAACCGATTACCATTATTCTGCTCTCCGTAATCACCTGCGGCATCTATGGTCTGATCTGGTACGCCAGGGCAGGCAAGGATGTCAACCAGGGCCTGGGGCGCGAGGCCGTGAACACCAACCTCGTTTGGCTGTCCATTCTCTGCTTCCCGCTGATCTTCTACTATCTGTATCAGCTGGATCAGGCCGTGGTGGAGTTCGCCGGGCAGCGCGGCGTCAGCTACAACTCCAACTTTGTGCTGTGGATCCTTCTCAGCCTGCTGGCGGGCCTGGGCAGCTTCTTCGCGATTTTCCAGGTGCAGACCGCCCTCAACGACGCCTGGGACAAAGCCGCGGGCACCCCGCAGGCCCCCTATGTCCAGTAGGCGCGAAAGCATGAAAGCAAAAGTCAGGGGAGCCGCGGTGTTCGCGGTTCCCCTGCTTGTTTTTATGCTGGCGTCTCAATGGCTGACCGGCACGATCTGTGTTTTCAGCGCCGCCTTTGGCATACCCTGCCCCGGCTGCGGCTTGACGCGGGCCTGGGTTCTGGCGCTGCGCGGGCAGTGGGCGGAGGCGTTTTTCTTTCATCCGCTGTTTTGGTATATCCCGGTGATTGCCCTGGTGTGGGGTCTGGGCTGGCTGCGGAACCGGCGGCAGACGCCGCGATGGCTCGGCGTTTTTTTGAAAGCCTCCTTCGCGCTGTTCGTGGCGGTGTTTGCCCTGCGTATGGCGCTGTATTTTCCCCGCACCGCGCCAATGGTCCCCAACAGGGACTCCTTCGCCTGGCGGATCGGGCGGGGGATTTGGTGGGTTGTGCGGATGATTTTGCGATGAGACACTACCAGATGCACGGTACGCCGTAGTGCGGAATATTTTCATCGGCTGTGATAATCGTCAGACCCTCGCACAACGCGGCAGCGACCAGCAGCCGGTCAAAGGGATCCCGATGGTGAAAGGGCAGCGATTCCACACGGCACACGTGGGTGCGTTCAATTGGCAGGAGGAGGAAGCCGTTGCTTTCAATCTGACAAATAAAATTCTTAGCTCCTCCTTCAAAGGACAGCTTTCCGCTGTTGATTTTGATAGCAAGCTCCCATGCGGAAGCCATACTTACAAATCTCTGATTGCCAGGCGACAAAATTGCGTTAAACGCTCTTTTGGTAAGTCTTTTTTCATTTTCTTCCAACGCCCAAAGGATCGTATGGGTGTCCAGCAATACATTCATCACATATACTCCCTAAAATCCTCAAGCGGTGCGTCAAAGTCGTCAGCCATCCAAATCTTGCCTTTCATGCTGCCTAAAGTCGGAACATTCCCATTTGCGATCGGGTTAATGTCCAGCGGCAGGGTGTTTTTATTGATCGCCTGCCTTAGGAAAATGTTTACCGCCGTGGTCATATCCATGCCCAGCCGCGCGAAAAGCTCTTGCGCGGCTTTTTTGACCTCAGGATCCGTGCGGATGTTGATGTTTACGCTTGCCATGATTTCACCTCCATTATACTGTGTTACTATCATAGCATGTTATGTGCACAATGTCAACATAAAAATCATCTCTGCGCAGAGGGTAGGGGTTCAAAAATTTGAACCCTAGCGTGATTCTTCAAATTTGAACCCTAGCGAGATTGGGCCCTGTATGTTTGGCTAAGTAAGAAGGGCTCAAAATTTTGAGCCCCTACCCATATTACGCGCGCAAATCCCACAGCACAGGCACAGGCACAAGCGCAGAGGGTAGGGGTTCAAAAATTTGAACCCTGGCGAGATTCTTCAAAATTTGGGCCCTAGCGAGATTGGGCCCTGTATGTTTGGCTAGGTAGAAGGGCTCAAAATTTTGAGCCCCTACCCATATTGGTTAGTATGAACAGATATTGATAGATAATATTTGCTGATTTGTGCATTGTCATCCTTGCGCGTAAGCTTACGGGTAAGCTTACGCGCATGATGGCATCCCACAGCACAGGCACAAGCGCAGAGGGTAGGGGCTCAAAATTTGTCCGGTGTAGTAAGCTAGTATACAGGTGTGCAGTAGGAAGGTATACAGTTTTGTGATAGAATAGAAGGCAACAAAAAGGCCGAAAGAGGTGTTGAAGTTGCCATGGGAGAACAAAACTGTGGAACAACAGAGAGAAGAATTT
>Ga0099364_10001328_pt1 | contig 40996 bp, 35 predicted proteins | sample TergutTh196P3_FD_73070 | JGI IMG/M metagenome (GOLD analysis project Ga0099364, IMG submission 73070) | Microcerotermes parvus P3 segment gut microbial communities from Pointe-Noire, Republic of the Congo - Th196 P3 | ecosystem: Host-associated > Arthropoda: Insects > Digestive system > Gut ...
AAAGATTAAAAGGCCCACCCCGATCAGCAAGTGTCTCATATGAATCAGCCGCTTAATGATATATTTTATCATAGGTGCCTCCCCTCTAGTCCAGCCGCCCCCGCAGGGCGCGGCGGGGGGCTTGCCCCCGCCGCCCAGTCTTTCTTCGGTCTTTGATATTAAGCAGAAATGGTATTGCGATGATTATCTGAAGTATGCTCCTGAGAAGTAACCCTGGAAGCCGAGAATGCGTATGCCGGTCAAATCCTTGTCAAGGCCGATATAGGTCTGCGAGACTGCAAGCGGTATCCAGTATAGGCCATTCTCAAAGAAGTTGGCCTGGGCTAGCTTGTAAGCTTCCGCACGTTCATTGATATCAGGTTTTGAGCGGACATTGTCCCAAAGCTCAGCGTATCTGACGCCGGAACCGTCGGCCGAAAGCTGCGGGCGCGTGGCTCCGAACAAGGCGAAGTTATCTATGGTGCTTATCGCCTCTCCGGAAGCTTTTGCGACATAAAGATACATATCGTATGCCGATTCATCATTTCCGGCAATAATCGTGTTCACGGACGCAGAGTCGGTAAGCGTGGGTTCAAGGGTTATGCCGACTTCGCCAAGCTGTGCCGCAAGTTGTTCCACAACAAGCTGGAAGTTGATCGACGACTCCGCAAGGATGCGCAGTGTCAAGCCGTTACCATAGCCCGCATCAGCAAGCAGCTCTTTTGCCTTTTCCACGCTGTATTCCGGGAACGGTGAGTTTTGTTCGTAATCCGTATTGTACCCTATGCCCTCCTGCGTCACAATGCTGTTTGCAGGTGTGGCAAGCCCGTCGTATGCGCCCTTGATGATGTCGTCGCGGTTGACCGCATGGAATAATGCCTGACGAACCCGAAAATCTGAAAGGGCGGCGTTGCCGGAGTTCATCCCCATGAATATCATCATGTTCCTGCCCGTCATTATCAATTCCAGATTATCATTAGCATTGGCTGTTTTGACCTGATCGGCGCTAAGGGCCCACAGGAGGTCGATATCTCCGTTTTGGAGCGCCATAAACGCAGCGGTCCTATCGCTGATAACCACCATTTTTATCGTCTTGATCGGCGGCGTGCCTTGGAAGTAGTCGTCAAACCTTTCAAGAGTGATGGATTCCCCCGGGATCCATTCAGCAACGTAATATGGCATCGGACCTACGGGCTTCTGATAGAAATCGACGTCCCTGCCCGCCGCTTCGTAGGCTGCGCCGCTGATGACAGTGAGCATTTCAAACCCTGATGCCCACACGCCGTTGAGCCTGTTGAATGGAAAATGTATGGTTGTGTCATCGATGATTTCGGCTTCTTCCAGTATGACAAAGTCGAGATGCCATCCGGACGAGTTGTGGTCGCGGAATGCCTGAATGGACATAATCAGGTCGTACGGCCCGAATATGCCGCCGTCGTGCATTTTAATGCCCGGCTTGATATAGAACGTGACGCCCATAAAGTCGGGATCAGGCTCATACTTGTCGAGCACGGGCGAAAAATACGCGCCGATTTCATAATCATAAAGCATGAAGTATTGCTGAGCCGATGTCGATAACGGGTAGAACGACAAGTCCCTCAGCGTCCATGTTGTGATCATGCCGGGATCCCTGACGGCCGCAAAAGTAAACGTATCCCTCGAACTGACTGCATTGGGGCGTATCTCTGACTTTACAAAGGCAGCATAGTCAAGCGCTGCCAGCCCTATCTGTGTGTTCGGGTCGTTTGGGTCTTCTGTCGAACCCGGGGTCGTGCTGCCCTGACCCGTGTTTCCCGGAGTCGGACTAGCCTGACCCGTGTTTGCAGGAGCAGTGCCGGTGTTTGTCGGGCTCGCGGCCCCCTGATTTGTGGAAGCATCGTCTCCGCATGCCGTCAATACGAGCATTGACGCCATTGCCAGCATAAGAATGGTCGCTATAAGTTTTTTGTTTTTCATTTTTGCAATCATAACTCCTTTTTGTATTTTTGTCTTTATATCCTGTTTCTCACCTTACGTTTCCGTCTTCAACGGCATTCACAACTAGGAATGATTCTAGCACCACATGGCAAATCTGTCAATAAAAAATGTATTCAAAGTCAGTTTTTTTGCGATATGCACAAACATGCCCATTGTTGAGGTAGTTACTGGACCTTGCGGCAGGGCATCTTGATTTTGAATGCAATCTTGTATATAATTGCCGCAAATCTTGGAGGTGCAGCCATGCAAAAAAAACAAACGCCGGCAGACGTTGACATTACAGGCTTGGAGGGCACTGGCCCGAAGCAAATGGATTACGATATAACGGTCATGGGCGCGGGGCCGGGCGGATATGCAGCAGCTATAGCGGCGGCGCAGCGAAAAAAGCGCGTGTGCATAATTGAACGCGCCAAAGAGGGCGGCACATGCCTGAACGAGGGATGCATACCTACAAAAACGCTCATCAAATCCGTCAGTCTTGCCAATGAGATAAAAAAGGCGGACGAATTTGGAATAACCGGCGTCGATGCGTCGAAAATATCGATTGACATGGGAACGCTGCAGGCGCGCAAAAATGCGCTGGTCTCACGCCTCTCCGGCGGAATCAGGGCGCTTCTAAAAGGAAACGGAGTAGCAATAATCAACGGCGCAGCCGCGTTCAAAAACAAAAACACCGTCGTCGTGGGCGAAAAAGAAATCACGTCCGAGTATTTTATCGTCGCTACGGGCTCAGACACGCTCATGCCGAGGCATATACACATGGAAGGCGAAAACAATATCATCGGCAGCCGCGAGGCACTTGACATGGCAACGATCCCGAAAAGCCTCGGAATCATAGGAGGCGGGGTAATCGGCGTTGAATTCGCATATATCTTCTCCGGCCTCGGCGCCAAAGTCACCGTTTTCGAGATGATGGAACAAATACTCCCTCCACTGGACGGCGAAATAGCGTCCATAGCAAGAAAAAATATGGAAAAAGCCGGCGTGGCATTCCACACCTGCGCAAATGTGCATTCCATTAAAAATAACGCAATCCTCTTCACGCGCGGCGGGGAAAAACTGGAGGAAAGCGTGGAGTGCATACTTATGGCCGTTGGGCGCTCACCTAACACTGAAAGCCTGAATGCGGAGGGAATCGGGCTTGAACTGGAAAAAGGCGCGATCAAAACAGACCGCGCATTGAAGACAAATATCGCCAATATCTATGCGATTGGCGACGTAAACGGCGTCTCTATGCTGGCGCACACAGCCATGTGCGAGGGGGTTGCCGCCGTCAAAAACATCTGCGGCGAAAAAGCGGCCATTGATTACGGCCAAGTGCCCGCCTGCGTCTACCTCAATCCTGAAATCGCATGCATCGGCCTGACGGAGGCGCAAGCGCGGGAGCTTTGCGATGTCAAAGTTGGCAGGTTCCCGCTGGCGGGGAACGGTAAGTCTTTGATCGATGGGGAGACGGAGGGCATGGTCAAGGCAATTATAAACGCTGAGACGGAGGAGATTCTTGGGGTGCATATCTATGGGCCGCGCGCCGCCGACATCATAGGCGAGATATCCCTGGCTATGGCCGCGGAGGCCACCGCCGAGGAAATCGTCAGTGCTATCCACCCTCACCCCACAATATCCGAGAGCATCCCCCAAGCGTTCATGGATGCGCTCGGCAGCGGCATTCACAGATAGAGCTGTCATTCAAAGCATTCCAACAGATCGTCAAGCAGGACGCCATAGTAACGTTGAAGCTCGAAGCCCTCAAGCGCTTGTTTCAATTCCCGCCTTTCGGCGCGCCTGCCTATAACGGCGTTTTCCAAATCCTCCACGCCAACAAGCGCCAAAAAGTCGCCAAATATCTTACACCGTTCAATCACGCCGTTTCTGACATCCATGCGCACCTCGATCATGCCGTATTGAAAAAGCTTAGCATTTATATAGCTGTAATCGGCTGATTTGCCGTAATTCCAGTCCCAAGAGGAATATTTTTCCCTCGCAAGCTTCTCTATCTCCGTCATTTGCGCGCCGTCCAAAATAAACTCATCGACGCTGCCGCTTCCAAAGAACGACGCAATAAGAGCCATTTTCAGATGTTTTGCATCCAATGGCTCTTTAACGTAATCGTTTATGTTCGCGACACGGCTACGGACGGACTTTATGCCTTTTGACGCGATTTTGCCCGTCTTTGCATTAAGTATATCCGCCATAACGTCCAGCTCGGAGGAAATAAGCAGCGTGCCGTGGTGCAGGATGCGGCCTTTGCTTACGCATTGCGCGCTGCCCGAAATCTTCTTTCCATCGATACCCAAATCGTTCCTGCCCATTTTTTCGGCATCGACCCCGAGCTTTGAGAGCGCTTGGATCACCGGCATGAGAAATGTGTCGTAGCCCATGTCCTTGTCGGGTTCCCAATCGGTTATGAATGAAAAGTTCAGATTGCCCATGTCGTGGTACACGGCGCCGCCGCCGGTATTCCTGCGAACCACCTTGACTCCCAGCTCTTCCGCCCGTTTAATGTTTACTTCTTCAACTGCGTTCTGATGTTTCCCGATGACGACGGTATTATCATTCTGCCAGAGCAGCAATAAATCGTCGCCGAAGAATGTGTTCAACACATGCTCTTCCAACGCGAGATTGAAATACGGATCCGTTGAACTGTTCTGAATGTATTTCATGCCGCGTCCATCACTGAGCAGGCTCCTCCGCGCAGGACCCCTGTTCCATCAGCGTGATGCCTTCCGGCTTGACGCAATGGCATGCGACGAAATGGCCAGGTTCGACCTCTATCAATGGCGGGTCGCCCGCGTCGCACAATTCACGGCAATAGTTGCACCTTCTTGCAAAGCGGCATTCGTCCGGCGGGTCTATCGGCGAGGTCAGCTCACCGCGCAGCTGTATCCTGTGCTTGCTCCCTTTCGTGCTCGGTATCAGCACCGCCGAGAGCAGCGCTTTCGTGTACGGGTGCATTGGGTTGCTGAAAAGTTTGAACGTGGGCGCCAGCTCGACCGTGCGCCCTAGGTACATGACCATTATGTTGTCGGAAAAATAGTTCACCACCGACAAGTCGTGCGTTATGAATATGTACGTCAGGCCCATTTCCCTTTGAAGGTTCTTCAGGAGGTTAAGTATCTGGGCTTGGATTGACACGTCTAGGGACGATACAGGCTCGTCGCACACTATGAACTTCGGGTTGACGGAAAGCGCCCGCGCTATCCCTATGCGCTGCCGCCGGCCGCCGTCCAGCTCATGCGGGTAAGTGTTGATCAGACGCTCGGCAAGGCCCACCGCGTCCATCAGCTCGACCACGCGCTTCTGTATGTCCGCCTCAGAGGCTCCGGGAATGATTTTATTCAGCCTGATAGGCTCCGATATGATGTCCATTACCGTCTTCCTCGGATTCAGCGAGGACATCGGATCCTGGAAGATAATCTGGATGTCCGTGCGCAGCTTCTTCATTTCGCGCTTGTTCAATCCGCATATTTCCTTGCCCTCGACGTACACCTCGCCCGCCGTCGGCTCAACCAGCCTGATCACCGCCCTGCCGAGAGTCGACTTCCCGCATCCCGACTCGCCAACAACGCCGAACGTCTTCCCGCGCTCTATGGTGAAACTCACGTCGTCGACCGCGTGGACGTTGCCTCTTTTGTTTTTAAAGTATTTTTTCAGGTTCCTAACGTCAAGAATTATGTCATCCATTTATATGGCTCCCCTCGATCCTGAATTCCGGGTCGTCGTATGCCGTGCATACTACTGTATGCGTATCGCTTACGCGCCGCTCCTCGGGGCGCTTTTTGGTGCAGGCATCCGTCACGTACTGGCAGCGCGGGGCAAAAGCGCACCCTTCCGGCAGCTTCGTCGGATCCGGCATCAGCCCGGGTATCGGCTTGAGCTCGGCGCCTTTGGCCTCGATGTTCGGGAGCGAGTTGAAAAGGCCCTCCGTGTACGGATGCATCGTGTTGTCGAACACGTCTTCCAGAGTCCCCGACTCCACTATGCGCCCTGCGTACATTACGGCCACCTCGTCGCACATCTTCGCCACGACACCAAGGTCGTGCGTAATCATCACGAGCGCCGTGTTGAACTTATCCTTCAGGTCGCTCATCATCTCGAGCACCTGCGCCTGAATCGTAACGTCCAGGGCCGTCGTTGGCTCGTCCGCTATCAGCACTCGCGGTCTGCATGCCAGCGCGATCGCTATCCCGACCCGCTGCTTCATGCCCCCGGAGAACTGGTGAGGGTACTCCGTCGCGCGGTCGCCGGGGATGCCAACGAACTCCAGCATCTCCTCCGCGCGCGCGAACGCCTCTTTGCCACCCAAGTTCTCGTGTATCCGCACGCTCTCCGCTATTTGCTCTCCGACGGTCAGCACCGGGTTGAGCGACGTCATCGGATCCTGGAATATCATCGACACGTCCTTGCCTCGAATAGCCTCGAGCTGCTTAGGCTTAAGCTTCAGCATTTCATGGCCGCAAACGTCGATCCTCCCGTTTTTGATAACGCCCGGCGGGTCAGGCACGAGGTTCATTATCGCCAGGGCCGTCGTCGTCTTGCCTGCCCCTGTCTCGCCCACGAGGCCCAGGGCCTTCCCTTTCATGAGGCTGAAGCTTATATCGTTGACTGCCTCGACGGTCTCCTTCTTCAGGACGTACTGTATCACAAGGTCCTTAACCTCTAAGACCGTGTCGCAACCTTCCCAATCAGGAGAACCAACCGTGCCAGTTTCCCGTTCATTCTCAATTTTCAACTCTCCATTGTCCATTGTCCATTCCTCCTCCCTTCGTCCACTGTACACTGTACGGTACGCTGCTTACTTCTTCAGCTTCGGGTCGAGCGCGTCTCGAAGCCCGTCGCCAAGCAGAGCGCACGCAAAAGTGGTTACCATGATGAACAAGCCCGGGATGATCGCCAAGTGGGGCGCCGTCCTTATGAAGTTGCGCCCTGTCGAGACCATCGCCCCCCATTCAGGCGTCGGCGGTTGAATCCCGAAGCCGAGGAAGCTGAGGCTCGAAGCGTCGATTATCGCGATAGCCATCCTCATGGTCAGCATAACTATCAGCGGCGACAGGCTGTTTGGGAGGACTTGCGTGAAAATTATTCTGAGGTTTGACATGCCTATCGCGTGCGATGCTTCAACAAATTCCTGATTTTTCACGCTAATCACCGCCGCCCTCGTCATTCGCATGAACACTGGAATGACCGATATGCCGACGGCTATCATCAGGTTTATGAGGCTGTTACCCAAAATCGACACTATTACCATCCCCAACAGCAGAGGCGGTATCGAGCTCAAGACGTCCGAAGCGCGCATAACCAGTTCTTCAGCCACGCCCCCGTAATAGGTTGCGATTGCTCCGAGCGACGCGCCGATGATGCTTCCGAACATAACGGCGCCGAAAGCGACCGCCAGCGAATACCTTGATCCGTACATGATCCTCAAAAGCACATCGCGCCCCATTTCGTCAGTACCTAATAAAGCTCCTGACCCGGGTTGCTGATACCGGTTGGTGCTGAATCTTATTATATCGCCATACTCTATGAAAAACACGGAATAGAGCATCATCAGCACAATCAACGCCAGCACCACCAGCCCGAAAACGGCTCCCGGATTAGTCTTTACCCTAGACCACGTCTCAATCAGATGGCCCCTTTTCTCATATTGCCGGGTGATAAGGTTCTTGGAACGTTTCCCTATCATCATGCTGCTCCCCTCACTTTCATTCGGGTTGGCGTTCTTTTCCTGCGTACGGGTGCGTACTGCGCTTTTATTCTCGGGTCGACAAACCCGTATACAAGATCTACTATCAGAAGCAGCAGGACATACATGATCGCCGTCAGCATGACGCATCCCGTGGCAAGCGTCGTGTCCCGGCGGGCGACCGCGTCGACGGTCATGGCTCCGACCCCGGGCCACGAATACACCGACTCAATGACGGCTGATCCTGCAAGCATCCTGCTGAGCGTCAGCCCTATCTGCGTTATTATCGGGATCCATGCATTTCTCATGGCGTGCCTCGTCGTTACCCTAAGTTCTGACACGCCTTTTGAGCGCGCTGTGCGGAGGTAGTCCTGCCGCTTGACCTCGAGAACGGAAGAGCGCGTCTGCCTGACTATCGAAGCCGCCATAATAAGCGCGGACGTGGTGGCCGGCATTACATAGCATTTCCACGTGCCGTCGTATGCGGCGGGCAGCAGCTTCAAATCTACGGACAAAAATACCATCAGCAGGAGCGCGAGCAAAAATGGCGGGGCCGAAAACCCGAACAATGAAAACACGGTAATGATATTATCCAATATCGTACCTGCGTATTTTGCCGCGAGTATCCCAAGCGGTATGGCGATGGAGACCCCAAGCACAAGACCGATAATGGCAAGTTCCAACGTTCTGGGAAATCTGCTTATGAATTCTCCCCATATGGGCCTTGCGCTCGACTGTGAGATTCCTAGATCGCCTTGAACCAAGCCCCCCATATACGAGAAGAAGCGTAATAATAGCGGCCTGTCAAGCCCATAGTATTCCCTGAGCGCAAGTATGTCATCCTGTGACAGCCCGGTCGTATCAAGCGTGTCAATAATGTCTCCGGGCACAAGATCCATTAGCGTGAAGATTATGAAACATACGCATATCAGTATTGGGATCAGCAATAGCATTCGTATTAATATGTAACGTAGCATTGTTGCATTAACCTCTTTCTTTTCCCGCCAAACGGCGGCTCCCCCCGTTATGGAGGGGCTTGCCGCCGCTTGTCCCGGATAGACAGTCCCTAACGGCCTAATGGCCTAATGCTTAGCTTATTGGCAAATACATGCCGCTGAAATCGTGGAACGGGGTGCTGGGGGAGCATATAATGCCGTCCAGTCCCTTGGTAATGCCGAAAATCTGGATGTGATGGTATATGGCGAGATACGCCGCATCTTCAGCGACGATTTCCTGAACCTTCTTGTAGATCGCTTCGCGCGCGGCAGCGTCAAAGGTAACCATGGCTTCGTCAAGAAGCGCCGTGACTTCGGGGTTGTCATACTGGCTCCTGTTGCCGAGAACGCCGGGGTAGAACGATGTTCTGCTGGAAGATGCCCATGATTGGAATTCGCCGGCATGGGCAAGCATCCTGAGATCCTGGTTGCCCCAAGCGGTGTCGGCATTCAAGCCGGGGTTGTCGGTATTGCGGGCGGCAATGTTTATGCCGATTTCCGCGAGATTTGCGAGGGTAACCTGCATGACTTGCTGAGAGCTGGGGTTCGAGGCAATCATTTCGATAGCTTCGCCGTTATAATTTGTCATTGCGAGATATTCCCTTGCCTTGTCAAGATCGAAATCGAAACGGGTGACGTTCTCATTCCTGAATTCCGTCATGAATCCCCAATGTACGGGGTTATTGGGTATTGTGCCGTAGCCTTCCCTGGCCATCATTACCATTTCTTCCCTGTTGATGGCGTGGGCTACCGCTTTCCTGAAATTGATATCCGCCAAAATCGGGTGATTCGTGTTGAATCCGACAAACGTGACGTTGCCCAGCGTAAACGCGATATAGTCTATTTCGTCATTGGACTCGACCTCAGGTACGTATATCGGAGACAGCGCGATTACCACGTTGGCTTCGCCGTTTTCAAGCATGATCATCCTGGCTGTTTCTTCGGCGACGAACCTGAAGGTGACGAATTTCGTTATCGCTTTTTCGCCCCAATAGTCGTCAAAGCGCTCCATTGTGAGATAATCGTCGGAGACGAACTCAAACACTTTATACTTGCCCGTGCCTATCAAATGCCCGTCAACGGGATCGGCTTCAATTGCTTTCCTGCTTTGAATGCCGCAAGCGGGCCATGTGATGTTGTAGAGGAAGTCCACATCGGAACGTGAAAGCGTAAGCACGATTTCATAGTCGTTCACTATGGTGTAACTTTCAACCGGGCTGTACCTGTCCTGAGCCTGGGTGCCGGGGGCCGTGCGCGACCTTTCGATCGTGAAGGCTACGTCGTCGGCCGTGAACTTATCACCGTTGTGGAAATAGGCGTCGTCGCGGAGTTGCAGGGTAAACTCGCTGTAATCGGCGTTGATCTGCCATGACTTAGCCAGTTCCGGAATCAGGGTTCCGTCCGGCAAAATCTCGACCAGCTTATCGTATATCATGGTGAAGGATTGCTGGCAGCCGATTGCGGATGTAACGGGATTCGTAGTGTCAAGCGTCGGAATCCTTTCCGGGGGTCCGCCGACCCAAACGATATGTTCGGCAAACTCGACGCCTTCGGGCGCCGGCGCGGCGGAAGGAGCTGCGGTTATCGTCGGCGTGGCGGAAGGCGCCGTGCTGGGGGCCGTGCTGCCGGTGGGCGTGGGCGCTCCGGTAGTTCCGGTACTTGCGCCGTCTTGGTTGTTGCATGCAGCTAGCAGGGTAAACGCCATGCACAGTGCTACGATGATGGTCACTATTCTTCTCTTGTTCATTTTATACCTCCAAATCATTTTTGTTTTTATTATAAACCGGATCCCCGGATCATAATTCTCAACTCTCAACTCTCGACTCTCAACTCTCAACTCTCAACTCTCAACTATACCAAGCGTCCCTTGCTGACCGCGTAAAGATCGTTGACCAACGTTTCATAGCCGACTTTTATGCCCTGCTTCTTCTCGCGCTGCGCTATTTTTTCTTTGTGATAATCCACGATCTCTTTTGAAAAAGGAAGATTTCCTGTATTGAAATATCTGATGGCGCCCTCGCTGTCCTTGACCCCCAGCACTTTGCCCGCTGCCGCGCGGTTTGCCGCGAACGGATTGTCAAGGATGCCCGCTTCTATAGCTTTCGCGGCGCCCGTCAATATGTCGCCGTCGCCAAACTCCAGCACCTTGTCAACGATGGCAATCGTTTCTTTTTCCTGCATGGATGTTTGCAGCGCAAGCTCTTCCCTGTCGACTTCTATCATTTGGTGCTGGATGAAATTCTGCATTGTTTTCGCGATTTTGTATGTGTCGGCAAGATTTTCCTTGGTCGGGATCGCCTTAGCCTCCGCCATCGTCCTGATGTCGCTAGCCGTGGCGCCTTCCAGTTTGGCCATAAGCGTATTCATAAACAACACGGCCAGACTTGGGGCAAAATCCACGGGGTATTGCATCAGGGTGAAAGAAGCCGATTTAAAAATCTCGATGTCTTTATAGCCAAACTTGTCGGTATAATGGCGGAGGACGTTCTCGCGCGATGTGGCCGTGGCGACATCCTGAAGCAGATTGCCGTGCCCCGTGCAATGGAGGCTGAAATTCTTGGCGCCCTGCTCCGCAAGCAAAAGGGCGGAGACCATAAGCGAAGCGGACTGCAGCGACGGAGGTATTCCCGCGCCGTAAAAGCCCTGAAAAGCCGCCATAAGCGGAACGCCGTTTTCCTCATAATAGCCCATTAGCCTGCCGACGTATTGATGTGTCTGAACAACATAATCATAAGGCGTTTTTGCCGAGTGCTGCCAGAAATCCATGAAAAGGTCCGGCGCGTAATAAGTGACTCCGCTGGCAAACAGGATTTCGCTGAGCAGCCTCCCGTCAGGCATGCCGCCGCGGAGGCATATCGGGGATTTGACCGATTCAACGATCCGCCTCACGCCGGATACCCCGGCATTAACGACGGGCACTCCGTTGAGCTTCGATTTCCCCGTCTTAATGCTCTCTTCCATGTGCTTTTGAACTTCTTCAAACCTGTTGACTCTGGATAAGCTGTCCGGGGATATGGCCAGCATCTCGGCTTCCCCTTCTTTTTCCACATGCTGAAGCAGCTCAATCTGCTCCTCGACAGTTGACTTGCCCATGCCGGTCACGCAAAAAATCTCGCCCGTCACTTTCGCGCGCCTTAATTTTCGCACGACATTTTTATCCTCGGGGAAGCTCTTGTGGTATTTCACCGCCTCCTCCAGGTCGACATCTTTTCCGGTATGCCACATTGACAGGACTTCTTTTCTCTGTCCCGCAAAAACTTCGTCATCAAGTTTCTTGTTTTTGATCATATTCATCCCTTAGTTTTATGGGCGATATCCTTTGTCATCATAGAAAAAAGATTAACCTAAAGCCCCTCCATTGTCAAGTCCTTTTTTGGTGATGTAGCTGCCCAATCCGCCCCAGCGTTCGCAGAATATGCCCGCGTCCATAACCTTCAAATCCTTTGAAATCTCCGGTGTGAAGTCCATCTGCGCTAGGATGTCTTTTTCAAGGTCAATGCCCGGCGCGATTTCCGTCAGCGTCATCTTTCCGTCTACAAGGCTGAACACGCAGCGCTCCGTCACATACAGCACGCTTTGGCCCGGCATTGCGTACTGGCCTGAGAAGGTTATCTGTTCCACCTCATGCACAAATTTCTTGATTGAGCCTTCTTTTTCGACTGAAATGCTGCCGCCGCCAACCCTCATTACGGCTTTGCCCATGAAAGTGCCGCAGAATACCACTTTTGGCGTTGCCCTCGTGATATTTATGAAACCTCCCGGCCCGGTCAGCCTTGCCCCGAGCTTGCTGACGTTGTTGTTCCCGAAACGGTCTATTTCCCCGATTCCCAAACAAGCCATGGAAAGCCCGCCGCCGTCGATATAGTCAAACATCGAGCCATGATCTATGACTGCGTCCGTGTTATACGCGCTGCCAAAATTGGGAAGCGCGGACGGGACGCCGCCCACCATTCCGCTTTCCGTGGTCAGGGTCACGTAGTCGAGGTACCCCTCTTCGGCAACGACCTTCGACATATCCGCCGGCATGCCTATGCCCAAGTTTACAACGTCGCCGACGCTGAGTTCCATGGCGCATCTGCGGTTTATTACTTTCCGCTCATCGAACGGCAATGGCTCGATCGAAGAAAGAGGTTTTCTGATTTGCCCTGAAAAAGCGGGTTCATAATAGATGCCCTCCGCCTGCCAGCTTGATCTCCTGTCTGTCGCTTGCACTATGTAGTCAACAAGGATTCCGGGTATTTTGACTTCTTTCGGGTTCAACGTCCTCTTTTGAGTGAGGTACTCAACCTGGACGATCACGATCCCGCCGGTGTTTTTAGCGGCGGTCGCCACCGCAAGCCCTTCGTTGATGATGCTTTCTTTTACAAAAGATATGTTCCCGTCCTCGTCCGCGATGGTCCCCCGAATAAGGGCCGCGTCCAACTTAAAACTCTTGTAAAAAAGATATTCCTCGCCCTCAAACTCCACTAATTTGACCAGTTCATCCTCAGTGCAGCTATTCATTTTTCCGCCTTCGAGACGGGGGTCGACAAAGGTCCCCAGGCCGACTTTTGTCAGCAATCCCGGCCTGCCCGCAGCTATCTCGCGCCACAGGTTTACTATTACGCCTTGAGGAAGGCAATGGCATTGGAGCATGTTCCGAACAGCCAAATCCCGTAACGTAAATGCCGAACTTATGTGAGCCCCTGACCAACGCGTCACCAATCCGGGGCCGGCTTCTCCCAGCCTGGTCACGCCGCGTTCCCCCCAATCCCCCATGGCGCTTCCTTGTTTAAGATTCAAACCACAGGGATGTCCGGACTCTTTAAAGCTGTCTCTAATGGCGCAAGCTATTTCCTCGGGCCAGCCTGACAATCCCATCCCGGCGATGCCAATGGTCGCGCCGTCCGGAATAAGCGCCGCCGCTTCTTGCGCTGTAATCAGTTTTCCCATGCCAGCCTCCCCCTGAACAATTCACAATTCACAATACCTATGTCTGTTTTTCGGAACAGGGGGCAGCCAATAAATGGCCGCCCACCTGTTCTTTTTTGCTATCAATATTATTCGTCGCCCAAAAACTTGCTCTTTTTGCTCAGTGAAGTCGGCGTGATGCCGAAATCAAGCATCTGGTGCAAGGGGAAATGCACGTCTATGGCCACCTGGGGGCATACCGTCTCGCAGAAGCAGCACATCGAGCACTCTCCGGCGTAGGCGACCGTCGGCATTTTCTCGTCTTCGTCCCAACCGAAGATATCCAGCGGGCACATGTCGTAGCATTCGCCGCAACCGGTACATTGCGTCTTATCGATCCAAGGGCCGTAGTTTACTTTAAAATTATACACTTGAATACTCCCTCCTTATCAGTCCTTATTAAATTTCTCGATATCGTATACGTTCTCCCCGCCCGCTTTTTTGACGGTGACCATCTTGCCGAACCATTTTTCATCATTTATTGCGGGATATTCAACGCGATAGTGGACCTGCCCGAGGCGGCTTTCGTCCCTCATTATAGACGACTGGGTATGCACTTCCGCGACGTCGATGATTTGCTGAACTTCGATGGCCCTCATGAGCTCGTGGGGGTTGCTTGCGGTCAACAGGGGCACGCAGCCCTCCCGGGCGCGCTTGAGCAGTTCCACTCCGCGCTGCATCTTCGAGGTGTATTTATACAGGCCGACATAGTTGTGTGTAATGCCCTTGACATAATCTTCAAGCTCCAGCGGAAATACCGTGTAGTCCGCCTTCCTATTAAGCGGCGCGAATACCCATTGCCTCGCCTCTTCCACCTGCTTGAGGATATCGGCGTCGTCACTTGCTTGGCTCTTGCCCTTAACAAGCTCCGTCACATGGTCTGCGATCAGGCAGCTCCATGTGAAGCCGGGCGACCCGCCGTTGCCTGTGACGGTTCCCGCCGCAAACAGGTTCTTGACGCCGGTTTCTGAAAATTCGTTTTCGCGGTAGACCCCGCCGCCTGACATGCCGATCCCGGTGTAGATCCATGTACACTCGGAAGGAAGCTCGTTTGTCAGCCCTCCGGCGAGTTTGTGCATCTTGAGGGCTTTTGTCGGCTCGGTCGCGGCAGTCATATAGACGGCTGCGATCGTGTCGGGGTCGGCCTTGTCTTTATACGACAAAATCACGTCATGCAGTATTTCGGCGTTCTGCATATCCGGCGCGAACAAGTAATTGAGGCCCGGTATCTTTCCGCCTGTCTTGGTGACGTTAAAGTCGGCATACTTATCTTCCAGCGACTCGCCTTTGGAATTGTACATCCTGAAGTACCAGTTGCACCCGCCGCCGCCGCTGCTGTGGTTGATGCCTTTGGTGACATTGTAGAAATTGCCCATCTCCATGCTGTAGAGCTTGGCGCCCGCGTTGAGCGCGCAGATGTGGCCGCCGCCGTGGTTGACCGTGTTTTTGAGGTTATAAAACTGGTTGTTGGGATATGGGCCGGACATGAACGGATAAAGCCTTGCCGCGCATCCTGTCGAAACCAGGGTCGCTTTCGCCCTTATGTAAATGAACTCATTGGTCCTTGTGTTTATGGCGGTCGCGCCGACGGCGACCCCGTCCTTTGTGACGATGCTCGTCAGCATGGTCCTCTCCAGAAGCCTGGTCCCGTTCTTGCGCACCGCGTTGCCGAGCTTCATTTTCAAATCGGAGACCCTTGAGAAAGAACCAAACAAGGGTTTTTCAGGCTCCCCATTTTCGTCATAAACGATCCTGCCCCAGTTCGTTCCTCTTTTATAGGCTTGCAGGACATACAGCGTGCCGTCGTCCTCGCGAATCCTGACGCCGATTTCTTCCAATAAGGGCTGTGAGATATAGTTGTTTTTTATCTGCTTGGCATAGAGTTTATTGTCAACCAATCCCTGCATCCTGTTCCCGCCAAATACAGCGGTTTTGACGTCTTCATCGGAAACGTCCCTGCCGATGTCTTCCTTGCGCAGCGGAACCTGGTTGAAGTTGTCCAGGCCGACGCCGTCGCCGCTCCATTCGATCTTGGCTTTATCGATGATGAGAACGTCAATATTAGGGTCATTCTTTTTAGCGCGGATAGACGCCAGAGTGCCGACGATGCCGCCTCCAACGATCAAAAAATCTGTTTCATAAACGCTGTTGGTCAAATCTTCAATTTTTTTAGCCAATTCTTTTCCCTCCTATCCTTTCATTATTCTAGTCAAATTTTACGGGAACGCAACGGACTTCGTACATAAACTTCAATTCTTCGTAATTCGGGCCGGGCGCATCATAGAAATGCAGCTTATAGCAAAAGTCGGAACAATATACTCTTTCCTTGCCCCTTCTAACATAAACCTCGGGCTCCCCCACGATCGGCCTCCCACAGAATTCACATTTATCAGCCATCTTGCCTACCTCCTTTCATTAAGCGATAGAACACTACATCCGCATACGAGATTATCATACGCGCATTATATAGTCAACTGTTTTGTCTTCCTGCCAGTCTCGTTTTTGATGCCTCAGGCCATAAGTTTTATCAGTTCGCCTATGCTTTCCATTTTTTCAAGGTTATCGACCAAACTAATGATTTTCTCCCCGCTTTCCACGGAAATCGCATTCGCTGCCAGCAGATTGTTCCTGAACTTAGCCTTCACGTCATCGGTGGTGAACGAGTTTTCAAAAGGACCGCCCCTGACGAATTTGACGTCGGAATTGTACTCCCCGCCATCATTCATTTTAACCGTCAACGCGGCGGACTTTTTGCCAATCTCATCCTGCTCGAACCCTACTATCCTGACTTTTTCGGCAAGGGCCGCGATTTCCGGCTCCCTGACGCAGCTCTCCCGGAAATCTCCGATGCCTATCCCCTTCCTGAGCAGCACGTTTGCCACGCAGAAACGAAGGCTGAATGCCGCATCCACCTGAGGGGTTACGCGCAGGCTGAAATCCTGCCCCACAAACATGTCCCGAACCCTCGGGGGCACTCTGAGGACTATGTCTTCGATTGCGTTCGCATTGATCTCGTTATCGCCGGCTATTTTCAAGGCGCAGTCAATGGCCGCATGATTGGCGCGGCAGCATGAATACGGCTTGAACGTCGCCTCCGCATAAAACTTCTTCCCGATATCCTTCGTCAGTATTTCAGCATTGGCGCAACCATCGGTGAAGAGTCCGAAATAGCCGAATCTGGAAAACAGCGCGTCTTTGGCGCCATCCCAGCCGGCCTTTGCCAACTCAGCCGAGAAGATTCCGTTTTTTGCCGACAAAGCATTGGGGAGCTTGAAGCACAAGGAACCGTCCCAGATATTCTGGAAGCTGCCGCCCAATTGGCTCAAGACTATGCCAAAAGCGTGCTGCATCTGTTCCTTTGTCAGCCCAAGCATGCGCCCGGCTATGGCAGTGGCCCCAAAAGCGTTTACCGTACCGTTTCCGTCCCAACCCTTTTCAAAATTCTTTCCGTCAGCGGAGAATGAAGCTGCCAGGAGCCTGCTGGCGACGTCATCGCCCACAAGCAAGGAGGCAATAAGCTCTTTGCCGCTTGCATTGCAGGCTTCCGCCATCGCCAGGGCAGTCAGCACCGTTGTCACGCTGACGTGCGAAGAAAGCTCGACGCCCTCAACAAAAGCGCCGATCGCCTCAAAGTCATATGTCCTGGTTATCACGCTGTTCACCATGGCGGCATTGTGCGCCGGCACCTTTCCGCCATAAACGAATATCGTGCTTTCTTCTTTCCCTCCCCAGGACTTGACCAAATCGACCATGCCATCGCAGCCGGGCCCTTTTGCCCCGCTCAAAGCGCACCCCAGCAAGTCAAGGATGCGGTTCTTCGCGTTTTGTATCATCGCATCGTCAATATCCTCGAATTTTGCCTCCACCGCGCTTTCCGAAATCTTCTTAATGTATTGGATGTTATCCTGAGCCATTTACCATTCTCCCTCCATCAATTCTCAACTCTCAACTCTCAACTCTCAACTATACAAGGAAGCCTTTGCTGACCGCATAAAGGTCGTTGACGATCGTGTCATAGCCGACTATTATGCCCTGCTTCTTTTCGCGCTGCTCTATTTTTTCCTTGTGATAGTCCACGATTTCCTTTGTAAAAGGAAGGTTGCCCGTATTGAAATATCTGATCGCGCCCTCGCTGTCTTTGACTCCCAGCACCTTGCCGGCCGCCGCCCTGTTCGCGGCGAACGGGTTGTCCAGCACGCCTGTCTCGATTGCCCTTGCCGCGCCGATCAAAATGTCGCCGTCACCGAATTCCAATACCTTGTCCACGATGGCTTTTATTTCCTTCTCTTCCATTTCCTTCTCTAGCTTAAACTCTTCCTCGTCTACGCCAATTTTTTGATGCTGGAGGAAATTCTGTATCGTTTTGCCGATTTTATACGTTTCGGAGATGTTTTCCTTTGTCGGGATCGCCTTGGCCTCCGCAGCCGTCCTGATGTCGCTTATCGTGGCTCCCACCAGTGCGGCCATAAGCGTATTCATGAAGACCACGGCCAAGCTCGGGGCATAATCGGGAGGATATTGCATCAGGCTGAAAGAAAACGTCCCGATCGTATCGACGTCATTGTAACCGAACTTGTCAAGATAATAGCGGAAGACATTCTCGCGCGCGGCATCGGCGGCAACGTCCTGAAGAAGGTTGCCGTGCCCAATGCATTTTCTGGTGATGCTTTTGACGCCCTGCTCCGCTAACAGCAAGCCGCAAACAACTATCGAGGCGGATTGAAGCGACGGAGGTATCCCGGCGCCGTAGAAACCTTGGATCGCCGCGCTTATCGGAACATTATTCTCCTGATAATAACCCATCAGCCTGCCTATGTACTGGTGGGTCTCGACCACGTACTCATAAGGCACTTTGGCGGAATGCTGCCAGAAATCCATCAACAGGCATGGGGCATATTGGGTGACTCCGCCAGCGAACAATACTTCGGCCTGCAGCCTCCCGTCGGGGCATCCCCCCCGCAGGCAAACCGGGACATTGACGGACTCCACGATACGCCTGACGCCGGATACCCCGACATTCACGACGGGGACGCCGTTGAGTTTTGACTTACCGGTCTTTATGCTCTCTTCCATGTGTTTCTGGACTTCTTCAAACCTATTATATCTGGTCAAGCTGTCGGGGGATATGGCCAAGAGCTCGGCCTCCCCTTCTTTTTCCACATGCTGAACCAGTTCTATGTGTTCCTCGACCGACGACTTACCCATGCCGGTCACAGTGAGTATCTCGCCCGCCGCTTTCGCGCGCATTGCCTTATGCACGAAGTTTTTGCTCTCGGGGAGGGTCCTGTGGTACGCGACCGCTTCCTTTAGGTCTACCTCTTTCCCGGTATTCCACATCGACAGCACTTCTTTCCTTTGCGCGGCAAATGCGTCGTCGTCCAGTCTCTTGTTTTTAACCATTTTGTTATTATCCTTTCAAAAAAATTACATGGTTACTATACTCTCCTGAGGCTTCTTTTAAATATCCTCAGGGCTTTAAGCGGGGCAAATTCGGCAAGAAGGCCGAGCGCGTAAAGGATATACGCCTCGTCTACCATATGAACCGGGGAAACCGGCCTGAGCGACTCCGGAAAGCCCTGATCAAAACACGCGGACCTCAATATATGGAGCTGTAATTCGCTGTATGCGAAAATCCCGCCCGTGCCAATCACGCATTGAACCTCTGTCAAATCCTTTCCGCGCTGTATCCTGACCGTCCCCGAAGGGAAGTACGCTTCCTCAAAAGTTCCCGCATGCCTTCTTGTGGCGATATCGACCGCCGTGGAAGCCAGCCCGGCGTCCAATAGGCGATCAAGGTCATTTTTTGGGATGTGATCGACGTTTACGGACAGATTTTCAGCCATTTTTTGCAAAGTCTGAGGGTCAGGCGCCTGCGCACCGATCAGACTCATCTTTTTTTCAAGCATGTCCGAACCGGCGACCTCAATTATTGAAACGGCGTTGTAACGAATGCCTAAATCCCCTTCAACCGTCCTTTTGTCGTAAGGCTCCGCTATTCCCTTCAAAACAGTGTTCGTCATGGTCGGGCGCCCGTATGAAATTGAAATCACGTCGGTCGTCGCGCCGCCCACATCAACGGCCATGAGGTCGCCAAGCCCCTCCTCGCCCTCCGTTCCTGCGGACAGCAAGGTCGCCCCTTTCAGGACGGCAAGCGGGGTCGGCATAATCGAATCGCTCACCATGGCCTGCGCTTTTTCCAAACCTTTAGCCAAGGTGATGCGGCGCATGAACACCTCTCTGATTGCGCTGCGAGTCGGCTCGATGTTCAGAACGTCCAGCTCAGGCAAGACATTTTCGGTGATGACCGCGTATTTTCCGGCCTCTTCAAGCATTTTCAGCGCTTCATCGGAAGCCATTTTGTTTCCGGCGATGATGAAGGGCACATCCAGCCGCGAAGCCGCAAGGGCCGCGGCGTTAGAGAGGGCGACCTGCTTGTTGCCCCCGTCCGTCCCTCCTGTCAGCAAAATCAGATCAGGCGCTATCCGTTCAATGGCCGCGCAGTCAGCGGAACTGATTCCGTTGGCAAATGTGCCCACGACTTTTGCCCCGGCTCCCAAAGCCGCTTCCCTTGCCGCCCTCGTCGTCAATTCGTTCGTGAAGCCGGCGACCACCATCCGCAGACCTCCGGCGGCGCTGCTGCTCGAAAAGATGCGCTCTATCTCCAAATCTTCCTGTCCCAGCTCTTCTTTGAGCGCCTCAAGCGCTTTCCCGTAGCCGATCATGATATCCGTGTCAACCGTAGTCGCTGATTTCGCGACGCCCGCAAGCACCTCATTGTTCAGGTCGAATGCGGCTACCTTAGTATATGTGCTGCCAAAATCTACTGCTAAAACCATTCCTAGGAAAGACCCCCCAATTGCATTTCACTACTCTCAACTCTCAACTCTCAACTCTCAACTCTCAACTATACAAGGTATCCCTTGCTGACCGAATAGAGATCGCCTACCAGCGTGTCATATCCGACCTTTATGCCCTGCTTCTCTTCGCGCTGAGCGATTTTTTCCTTGTGATAGTCCACGATCTCCTTTGAGAAAGGAAGATTGCCGGTGATGAGGTATCTGATCGCGCCTTCGCTGTCTTTGACTCCCAGCACCTTCCCGGCCGCCGCGCGGTTTGCCGCGAAAGGATTGTCAAGGACGCCTGTCTCTATTGCTCTTTCAGCTCCCACCAGCACGTCGCCGTCGCCAAATTCCAACACCTTGTCCACGATGGCCTTGATTTCCATCTCTTCCATTTTGGTCTGCAGGTCAAGCTCTTCCCTGTCGATTTCTATCTTTTGGGTCTGGAGGAAATTCTGCATTGTTTTGGCGATTTTATATGTGTCGGCAAGGTTCTCCTTCGTCGGGATCGCCTTAGCCTCCGCCGTCGTCCTGACGTCGCTGAGCGTGGCGCCCGTCAATCTGGCCATCAGCGTGTTCATGAACACAACGGCAAGGCTCGGGGCAAAATCAGCGGGGTACTGCATCAGTCCAAACGAAAGGTTTTTAAACAACTCGACATCGCCATATCCAAGTTTGTCGAGATAATGGCGGAGGACATTCATGCGGGCCGCGCTGGAAGCGACGTCCTGGGCGAGGTTGCCGTGCCCCACGCTTCTGATATCAAGATTCTTGACGCCCTGTTCCGCCAGCAGCAACGCGGAAACCACTATTGCCGAAGCTTGCAGCGACGGCGGTATTCCGGCGCCGTAAAAACCCTGGACGCCCGCCATCAAGTTGACGCCATTCTCCTCATAATAACCCATCAGCCTGCCTATGTATTGATGGGTCTCAACTACATAATCATATGGCGTTTTAGCCGAATGCTGCCAGAAATCCATGCCCAGATCGGGCCCGCAATAACTTGCCCCCCCGGCAAACAGGATTTCCATGAGCAGTCTCCCGTCAGGCATACCTCCGCGAAGGCAAATCGGGGATTTGACCGACTCTACGATCCGCCTAACGCCGGAAACGCCGATATTGACGACAGGGACCCCGTTCAGCTTTGACTTCCCAGTCTTAATGCTCTCTTCCATATGCTTTTGGACTTCTTCAAATCTGTTGACCCTGCCCAAGCTGTCGGGGGATATGGCCAGCATTTCGGCCTCCCCTTCTTTTTCCACAAACTGCAGCAGCTCTATCTGCTCCTCGACAGTCGATTTCCCCATGCCGGATATGCAGTAAATCTCGCCGTTTGCCTTTGCGCGCCTTAACTTGCGCACGACGTTTTTTTCGTCGGGAAAGCGCTTGTTGTATTCAACTGCCTCCTCCAGGTCTACATCTTTCCCGGTAGGCCACATCGACAGCACTTCTTTCCTCTGCGCCGCAAAAACGTCGTCATCCAATCTCTTGTTTTCGACCATTCTTCTTAACCCTTCTTTCTACGGGCGAGATCCTCTGTCAGAGCTTCTATTACTTCATTGGGGGTCGTTCCGGGCAGGTACACCCTGTCGAATCCCAGTTTTTTGAAAATGCCCTCGGCATTTGCCATTTGCTCCTCGCTGAGGACGAGGTTCCCGCCAATATAGAGGATGATATCCCCCAGGCCAGCCTCGATGCATTTTGCCCTGAACGAGCTGACCAGTATCTCGGCATGCCCGCTGAGCGAAGAAATCAAAATCGCGTCCGCGTTTGTTTCAAGCGCGGCCTGGATGAACTCTTCCTGAGAGACCTGGGCGCCAAGTGAATGGACTTTGAACCCAATGTCGCTCAATGCGTTTTCAATGACCCTGATGCCTACGACATGTACGTCTTCGCCGATGACTCCCGTCACGGCAATACCCTTATTGTTTTCGGTGCTCACACTTTTTCCTCCCTAGTTTTTATATGATTTTTATTCTTCCAACGGGACGTCCGACATCAATATCAGGCATCATCCGCCCAGTTTTTAAGACTATTTCAAGGATAAACCAATGAGTAACCCCTGTCAATACATTTTGCCGACCCGTGTGAAAAAAGGTTTAATTCCTCCTGAAATACCAAGGCTTTTGCGCGGCTTTTTCCTCGCTAGCCACTGGCTTGCCCGCAACGGCGTCATTAACCCCCGGGCCGTCAGCGCTTACTGGGATTTCCTCGCTATTATCCTCTTCGTCGATAATGCTCTCGACGCGGGCCAAATCCCATTCGCGGATCGCCTGCGCCACCGTTCTCCTCGCCTCTTCCGAACTTGCGCTGCCTGCCTTTTCCGTTTCAACTTCCTCGGCATCTTGAGCATCGTCCGCTATCTCTTCAATCTCCTCGCCGTCGTCAACGGTGGGCTCCGCAATAACCTCATCCGGATAATCGAGCTCGCGCAGAACTTGGCCCATCATCGCTTCCGTCCTGCGTTTCACGTCCGTGCATACGCATGCGTAAATCATGATCGTCAAAGCCTTCCTTATCCTCTGGCGTGAAGATTCCGTCGGCCCTTGATAGTCTTTGATGACCTTTTCAACGACAGCTTCAACCCCGCCTTTCGGCATATCGTCCACATTGCCGAGCTGCTGCAGCGCGCCGCATAAATAATCGTATAAATCGCTTTCCTTGATCATGCTCCCGTGCCCGCCATCAGACGTGCCGTTCACATAATCCATAAGCAGCGATATGTGCTCAAGCTGTATGCATTCCTTGAGCGCGTTGATTATAAGTATCCTTGCGATGTGCGTTTCTTCATATTTCTTTCCATTTGGGTGCGCCACCCATCCGCGCTTTACCCAATTTTGGACGGTTGAGCCTTCCAGCCCGGCCACGGTGCATACCTGCGACAGGCTTAATCCCCCCGCCGCTTCCAGCAGCAACCTGATTTTCGCAAACCCTTTGTCAGCGTGCATGCTTTGCGGCGTCGTAGTTGCGGTCAACAGTTTTTCTTTATTATCGTCCATAACCATGCTCCCCCCATTTGGTGTTTTGCGGTTCCGGCACAGTAGCTATTGTATCACAGGTTCACATGATAATAAAGTGGTTTTTTTATCAATTTTTCTATTGTAACTTTCTGTAGTATCCTTACCACATTCCAATAGCTGATACAAAAACGCACCGGCTATGAATACTCCCCAGAGGAACTGATTGAAACCATGAACGGCATATCCTGCTCACACGAGGGAGGGAACCTGTACCTGTTTGATTACAGGAGCGACTCCTCCGACGCCCTTGGGACGGCTTTCGGCATTGATTTCACAATGCAAAGGCTCACCCGCGCTGAAATCAAAAAAATATTGGAGCCGTGAAAATCTGATAAATAATGCAACATCTTTTTATCAAATTGCAAAGTCCGCGATTCGTTGCTACGCAACACTCGCGGACTCCTTTTTGATGGCGGCTGCTGTCAAAGACAAGGTATGGAATTTGTCAATATAAGATTGGAATTTTTTCGTTTTTTCTGTTCAAACCCCGCTCGGATATGCTATAGTTATGATGTCAGGGCTTCAACCCCCTGCCCCCGCGGGGCACCTCCCTTCGTGCGCGAAGGGGGCAAGGTTGTGAACTCAATTCTCGATTTCGGTCGAAGACCGCGTCAGGAGGCTGCCATATGCGCTTATTTGAATTTTTCGGAGCCCTCTTCAGGGGCGAGGCCGGCGAATATCTCGTTGACACGCTTTGGCCTTGGATACAGAGCATCCTTGAGACCATCGCGCTCACATTTATGATACTGCCGCTGACTATGATGAAACACCTTAAAGAAGTGATAGGCGTTTTTTCCGGGACTCGCAATATCGAAGCTACCAGTACGATCACCACGTCGGTCAGCTCTGCAGAACTGGCCAACATGTCATCGTTTGAAAGTATGCGGGTGCAGGCAGCGGGCATGCAAATAACACAGACGGTCACAGAGGAAGTCTCGTTCCTTGAATACTTCATGAACCAGCCTTTCATCACGCGGGCGTTTTGGGGCATCACCCTCATAGCCCTCGCGCTCTGCCTCGCGTTTTCGATAATCGCGGTCCTGCGCTCGATGGGCGACCTGCAGCAAAACCGACCGTTGGGCAAGGTCATAGGCTCCATCGGCAAGGCGATGCTTACATTTCTCCTCGTGCCTTTCCTGTGCATCTCCGCCATCTTGCTCACGACTATCGTCATGAGGCAAACAGAGGTATTTTTCTCCGGCGAGGCAATCTACGGCGAGGAGGTCAGCGTCGAGGGCGCGATACTCATATCGTCGGTGCAGCCCGAGCATGTCAGGATGTGGGATGTAACACGGGTGTGGAAGCATGTAAAGCTGCCGGGCGGCGACGTTATTCACAGAGGGCACACAGCAGGGTTTGGCCCCCAAGTGAATCAGCATGTCAGGGCAATGCGGGCGGATGCCAGATACAAAAGGCTGTACGCCTTCTGCGACGAACATGGCGGGGGATATGATGGGCACTATTTGCACGGAAAAAAGGCCTCTGAACATGAGATGTACAACCACTCATTAACATCCGGTTTTGTAGAAGAGCACCTGGAATGGATCAATGGAGATATTGTGAAATTCAACCTCTCGACTTTTCTATCCTACCAGCCGAGTTTAATTGAGAAGGAAATGAAGTTTGTGGATACAGGGGATATTTTGGGGACTCCGCTGGGCCTGGCCGATATGATCCCCCCCGATGTGAATGAAAAAGCAAAAATGATGGAATACGTCTCCCAGGGATACGTGGATACTTACAAAGCCATGATCCCTATGATTGAGAAAATCTGCGAAGAGGCGGAAGCGAGAGTGAGCAAGTACCTCGCCGTCCTGGTGAGCGACTATGCCCGGATTGTCGCGTATGCGGCAGAAAAAGAGTCGCTGGCGGAAACCGCAAGTATAGCCTACGCTGAGGCGTCGGCGGCATATTATGAGCTTGTGCAGGATAACCTTGGGTGGAGGTTCACCCAGGAGTTGGCGGTGGCGTCGGAGCGGATGCGTAATGCGCAGGCGGCGTATAATGAAGCGCAGGAGGCTGCGGACGACGCGCAGCTTATCGTAATTTGGGTGGATGCACTTATCAGAGGCGGCAAATATACAGAAGAAGAGCAGTTACAGCTTGCCAGGATTACAATGGCTCAGCATGCGCGGATACTGCAGAACTTAAGTCAATATCCCAGTCTGGAAAAGTATACACATGCAAGCTCAGCATTGGGTTTATGGGAAGACTATCTCGATCACGCCCGCACAGTCCTTCAGGCCTCCGAAGATTTTACATGGTATGCTGAGCAAGTAACGGGGAAAGGCTGGAGGCTTATCGAGGAACGCAAGAAGATAGATGAAGACGACTATACCCCGGAGCTGCAAAGGGAGCTGTACGACCGCCTGGTGCGGGAGTATATGTTCGGGCACAGGGGCGTCGGCTTTAGCGACATGGCGGATATACGCTATGATTTCGATGTGTTCCACATTTTCTTCGGCGGCATAGGCATTTTCACCTCGATTACGGCGTGGTTCATGCTGATACTCCTCATCATGATCGTCCTGGTTTTCATCAGGCGCATATTCGAAGTCGTCGTTTTGTACGTCGTATCGCCGTTTTTCGTCTCGGCGATCCCGCTCGACGACGGAAAGAGGTTTTCCGGCTGGCGTGATGCGTTTGTAAGCCGCCTGCTTTCGGGGTTTGGCTCGCTCTTTATGCTTCAGATATTTATTATCATGCTGCCGATGATATGGAGCCCGGATTTGACCCTCTCTTCAAACCCAACCGCCGACACGCTGATGAAGCTGTTTTTCATGGCGGGCGGCATGTTCACGATTTGGAAGTCGCACACGCTCATCTCAACCATCCTCAACCCGCAGGCCGCCGCCGCCGAACAGGAGAGCGCGGCCGGGATGCTTGCTTTCGGCGGGATGGCGCTCGGCGCGGGGATATCCACGGTCGCCGGCGGAGCAAATGTCGCGCTTGGCGCCTATTCCGGAATAAAAGCCAGATACGGGGGCGAATCCTCGGACTCCGGCTCCTCCGCATCCTCTGACCCCGGCCCCAAATCCTCCGGCAACGCAAACCCGAACCTTTGAATTGCAGATTTGCCTCAAGCATGGTATTATTGGTGTAAATTATGAATTGAAGGTAGTCTAAAGCATGCCACGAAAAACCGTAAGGGCGGCAATTACGAATTACGCATTACGCATTACGCATTAAGAATAAAGGATGCGCAAAATGAACATTAGAAAAACACATATTATACTGCTTGTCATGACGCTATTGATACTGCTATCCCTCTCAATGGCGGCGTGCGGAGCGCGGACAACGATAGAAGCGCCCTCCGAAACCCCGGCGGCGGAACCGATGCCGATCCCCTCCCCCGCCCAGACTCCCGACCCAAGCCCGGCCATCTCCGTGACGCCGTCCGAGGAACCATCGCCGGAGCCTGAACCGGAGCCAGAGCCAGAACCTGAACCCGAACCCGAACCCGAAAAACCGCTGATCGAAGCATGGCCATCCTGGATGTACATACCCGCGATAAACGTCGACGCCAAAATTCAGGACACAGGAACCGACTACGTGGCCGACACCATGATAATAGCGCCATCCGGTTCCGTGATATCATGGTGGCACGGAAGCGCCATCCCCGGCAATCCCGGCAACGCCATATTCGGCGGGCATAACAGATGGGCGGGCCAGCTCGGACAGCTCTTTGCCCTGGACACCTTGGAAATCGGCGATGAAATGGAAATCGTATATACTGACGGAACTAGCCTGACATTCCGCCTCGAAAGCGTCTTTGTCTATTTGTTGGCAACGGCGCCGGCTGAAACCATAATGGACGTCAAGGGTGAATCAAGGGCTACGCTGATAACATGCAAAGACCCCTTCAACCCGGTCACCGGCACAAGCGACAACCGCATCATCGCCATTTTTAAAGAAGAAAGCGTCTTTGAAATCCCTGACCCGCCAATCGAACCGTTCCCGCCCCTGGAAGGATGATTCTACTACAAAAGGAGATGCGCCGCATGCTAAAGAACGGGATGGTCAAGCGCGTATCGTTTTACCTTCTAGGAACGGTAATAATGGCATTCGGCATCTCAATGGCCGTGAGGGCGGACATCGGCGTGGCCCCCGGCAGCACGATATCGTATGCCACGTCGAAGCTGACGCCGCTGACGATTGGCCAGTGCTCATCTTTGTTCTATGTCTTCTGCATGCTATTGCAGCTAGCCATGACGCGAAAACCAACGCTCAAACTGCTCTTCCAATTCCCGATGGCATACATATTCGGCCTCTTGATCGACACCTTCTACGCCCTGCTCGAATTTCAGCCGCCGGGATTTCTGCACCGCCTTGCTCTATTGCTGGCGGCTTTGGCCGTTTTTTCACTTGGAATAAGAATCATGGTAGGAGCAGACATACTGCTCCCCCCTGCGGACGGACTGGCGCAGACCCTCGGAAAGAAATTCGGCTGGCCGATGTCAAAGGGGAAGCTTGCATTCGACATAATAATAACCGTCGTCACGGCCATACTAACGCTCATTGCCGCGGACGACCTGTTTTTAGTCGTCGGCGTCGGCACGGTCATATGCGCGATAGGCACAGGGCCATTGATAGGGCTCTTTACAAAGCTGTTCCCCTTCTTCGACACAGCCAAATGCAGTCCGCGAACCGCAAGGGATTAGGCAGTTAGCAGTCAAAGTCGAACAAAAAAAGTCACAATATTAGAGCTAATTGAATCGTCTGCGAAGCAGACACAATAATTCTGCATTCTGCATTCTGCATTGCGGCTTGTCCGCGTTAGGGGTTAGGAGACATCTATGAAACAAGACGGAAAGAAATCCCCTTCTCCCGCAATAATGTTCTCATTCTATTTCCTGTTTGCCTGCGGCGCCTGGGGAACTGTAAATGTCTTTTGGCCGGTATATTATAAATCCTTCGACTACTCAAACACGCAAATCGGCATATTATCCGCAGTTGGCCCCTTCGCTGCGCTGTTCGGGCTGCTGTTCTGGGGAGCAAGGGCGGATCGCGCGCGCCACCGAAACAACGTTCTGCTTCTGATATGCGTATTGCTTTGCGTCATGAGTCAGCTTTATTTGCTGAATGATTCTTTCATATACACGTTCATATTGTCCATAGTTTTCATGTTTTCTTATTATTCGATGAACCCAATCGCCGATTCCATGGCCCTTGAACAGACTCAAATAGGAGCCATCGACTACGGCAAAGTGCGCATGTGGGGAAGCGTCGGCCTGGGGCTGGTCCCGATGCTGCCCGGCTTTGTGATATCGCGCCTCGGCATACGCAGTGTTTTCTCATCGTTTTCGATTCTGATATTGATGGTCATCGCCGTGGTGCTCTTATTGCCGAAAACCGGGAACGGCCAGCGCGCCGCAAGCATGCAAGACAACGGCGGCAAACAGCTGAACCTCTTGTCCCTCCGTCGCGACAAAGAACTGGTTTGCCTTGTCTTTTTTCTTTTTATTGCACACATGACGCTGGGATACTATTATGCCTTTTTCCCGGTCCATATGGTCAATCTGGGGGCAGCCGACCTTATCGGTTTGAACAATCTGGCCCAGTTCGCCGTGGAACTTCTGCTTATGTTTTTCCTGACACGGATAACGCGCCGCTTTGGTTTCGCGATACTTTTCTCTTTTGCCTTCGCGCTGACCGCAGCTCGTTTGCTCCTCATCGGGTTAATCAGCTCGCCCGCCCTGCTCATTGTCGTAAACCTGTTGGGAGGCATCGGCTATGGCCTGTTTATGTCGCAGTTTTCTATTTTTGTGCTGCGCACCCCTGAAGAACTTCGCACCTCGGTTCAAATGCTCAACACAATGGTTGCGCACAGCCTCTCACGCTTCTTCGGAAGCATGCTTGGCGGCGTATTATCCGATTTAATCGGAATCCCGTCAGTTTTCGTATGCGCGGGGATCCTTGACTTATTGCTGCTGACCGCGTTTATAATCTGGATTCGGAAAACAGGCTCGATGCGCGGCAAGGTGCTAGTTTGAACGAGGTTTTGCCGCGCTTTCTTTCAGCGCGACGGTTCGGTTGAAAACAAGCCTGCCCGGAAGAGAATCCTTGCTGTCCGCCACGAAATACCCGAGCCGCAAAAACTGGAACACATCCGGGAACCTCGCCCCCTCCAGCATATTCTCGGCCTTGCATTCGCTCAAAACCTCCAGGGAATTCGGGTTGAGAAGCTGCATGAAATCCTTGCCTGGGCCGTCAGGCTCCTGATCCGTGAATAAATGATCGAACAAGCGGACCTCCGCCTCAACCGAATTGTTCGCGTCTACCCAGTGGATGGTGCCGCGCACTTTTCGCCCGTCAGGCGTGTTGCCCCCGCGAGTATCGGGGTCATATTCGGCGGTGATCAGCGTTATGCCGCCGGTTTCATCGGTTTCATAACCCGTGCATTTTACCACATACGCGGATTTCAGCCTGACTTCGTTGCCGACGAACAGGCGATTAAATTTTTTCGGGGGTTCAACGGCGAAATCGTCGCTTTCTACCCACAATTCACGTGAAAAAGACACTTCCCGAGTCCCGCCGCCTTCGTCCTCCGGGTTGTTCTCAACCGTGAACATTTCCGACTTGCCCTCTGGATAGTTCGTAATGACTAGCTTAACTGGTCGTATGACCACCATTGCGCGGGGCGCGTTTTTATTCAGCTCTTCGCGCAAGCAATGCTCCAAAAGAGCGTATTCAATCGAATTCGACGTTTTCCCAACGCCTATGCGATTGCAAAAATCACGTATCGACGCCGGGGTGTAGCCCCTTCTGCGCAGGCCGCACAGCGTCGGCATGCGCGGGTCGTCCCAACCGTCGACATATTTCCCTTCAACCAAGCTTCGCAGCTTCCTCTTTGACATCACGGCATAGTCGATGCTGCGCCGGCCGAACTCGATCTGCCTCGGGCTGCTTGGCGCGTCGGTGTTTTCGATCACCCAATCATAGAGCGGCCTATGGTCTTCATATTCAAGCGAACACAGCGAATGCGTGATCCCCTCCAGCGCGTCCTGAATCGGATGCGCGAAATCGTACATCGGGAAAATGCACCACTTAGTCCCCTGCCTGTGATGTTCGATATACCGAATGCGGTACAGCACGGGGTCGCGCATGTTGAAGTTTCCGCTGGCCAAATCTATTTTTGCCCTGAGCGTCATTGCGCCCTCGGGGAATTCGCCGCTTTTCATGCGCTCGAACAAATCGAGGCTCTCCTCCTCTGGCCTGTCCCTGTAAGGCGACGTAGCCGGTATGCCGACGTCGCCCCGCCGGGCCTTGAACTCCTCCGGCGACAGCTCGCAAACGTACGCGAGGCCCTTTTTGATCAATCCGACGGCTAGCTCATACGTCTGCGGGAAGTAGTCTGAGCCGTAATAAAAGCGGTCGCCCCAGTCAAAGCCGAGCCAGTGGATATCCTCCTTTATCGCATCGACAAACTCCTCGTCCTCTTTGGCGGGGTTGGTGTCGTCCATGCGCAGATTGCACAGGCCGCCATATTTTTCCGCCGTGCCAAAGTCGATGTTCAGCGCGTAACAATGCCCGATATGCAGATACCCGTTCGGCTCCGGCGGAAACCGCGTGTGGACGCGCATGCCATCGCACCGTCCGCCCTGCCCCATGTCCTCATCAATGAATGCATGTATAAAATTGCCCAATAACTCGTCCATATACAATCAACTCCATAAGAAATTACACAAAGTTTCGACGATATTTCAATTTTTTTAACACTTTTCTACAGTATTGTGATATTATGTGTAAACGCTAATGCAGTCTGCGGACTGCAAGGGATTAGGGGTCAGGAGACGATGGAACGATTTTCTTGTTTTTCATTTGCTCCATTTGTCCGTAAGGTCTATACTATAAACTGCGGATTCAGTTTCAAACAGCGAAGGAGGCGAGGCCCGTATGCTTGATATTGCAGTCATTGGCGGAGGCCCTGCCGGCCTGTCGGCGGCGATAAACGCAAGGATACGAAACAACAGCGTTACGATCATTTCAAACGACAGGGCAAAAAGCGCCCTGTGCAAAGCCCCGCTCGTCGATAACTACCCCGGCCTCCCGAACGTATCAGGAACCGAGCTGCTTGACAAACTTGCAGCTCACGCGGCTGACGCGGGCGCGGAAACCATCACCGGCAAAGTCAACGCGATTCTGCCTTCCGGGGACGCGTTTCAAATCGGATACGGGTCGGAAATAGTGGAATCAGCAAGCGTGATTCTCGCCACAGGCATCGCGCAGGCATCATTTTTCCCGGGCGAGGAATCCCTGTTGGGGCGCGGCGTGTCTTACTGCGCCACATGCGATGGGATGCTGTTTCGCGGAAAAAAGGTTTGCGTCGTCTGTATCGCCCCCGAAGCGGAAGAGGAAGCGGATTACCTCGCGTCGATTGGTTGCGACGTAGTCAAAATCAAGACGCGGAACTTGAGCATCAACGGCGAAAACCGGGTAACGTCTGTCGTCGCCGACGGCAAGGAAATCGAATGCGACGGAGTTTTCATCCTGCGTCCTGCGGTCGCGCCGCACTTGCTGCTTCAGGGCCTCGAAACGCAGGCGGGCTACATAATCGCCTCCCCCTCCGGCGAAACGAACATTCCCGGTGTCTATGCGGCGGGAGACTGCGTCGGAAGCCCACATCAAATCGCAAAAGCCATCGGACAAGGCCAAGTAGCGGCGCTAACGGCTTCAGTATATATTAGAAACCGAAAGGAAAGTAAATAATATGGGCGCATTGCATCTAACATCTGAAAACTATAACGAAGTGACAGGAAACGGCCTTGTGCTGGTGGATTATTGGGCATCATGGTGCGGGCCTTGCAGAATGGTCGCCCCCATCATCGAAGAACTTGCGGATGAATACGAAGACCGCGCGATCATCGCAAAGGTCGATATAGACAGCGAGGGAGACATCGCGGTCCGCAACGAAATCGTCAGCATCCCAACCGTAATACTGTTTAAGGACGGCGTCGAAGTAAAACGGCTCGTGGGAGTTCAGCAAAAATCGGTATACACAGCGGCGCTGGAAGGAAACTGAAGGTTATTCATTCCCCAGAAGCGAGTCAAGGCTCACGCTCTCGCCCGGCCGCATCGTCCCGACGTAGTTTATCGGCACCGCGAGATTCAGTTTCTGCCCATACGAAAAGGAGCTGGAAGCGACTCCGACGACCCTGCCGAGGGCATCAAGAACCGGGCTGCCTCCGCTGCCGAAGGAAATCGGCGCCGTGAACTGGATGAACCTTTCGCCGTCGACGTCCCGATTTGCATTTGCGACTATCCCCGCCGACATCGTGTTCACGTATCCCAGAGGACTGCCGATCGAATACACGGAGTTGCCTGCCTCAATCCTGTCGGAATTGGCGAGAGGCAAGAAATCCCAGTCGTTTTCGTCCGAGTCTATGGAAATTATGCAAAGGTTATACGCTTCACTCATCGCATGCACTCCGCGCACAGGGTAAACATCCCCGTTGTACAGGGTAATCGTCGCGCTAGCCGCGTTTTGAATGACATGCAAGTTCGTGACGGCAAGCCCCTCCTTGCTGATAAAGAAACCGCTACCTGTCCTAACCGTATCCCCCTGCCTGTCAAACATCTCAAGCAAAAACACGGCATCCGCGCTCTGCTGAAAAATTATTTCGGCTGGAATTTGAACCTCGGAACGCCAAGCCGCGCGCGCAGGCTCCCCAAAAACGGCTTGCGCCCCGAATGCGCCGGCAAAAATCGCAGTAATGAGGACAAGCGCAAAAATGGCCTTTGGAATCCTTTTAAATGCTTTCACTTAAAGCTACACCCTGCATCTTTCTTGCAGCATCGCCTTCACAACTGAAACAGCGCCGTCAATGCCCGATACGGAACTGTTTATGACAAGATCGTAGTTTTCGACGCTGCCCCATTGGCGGTTTGTATAATACTTGAAGTAGTTTATCCTGCCCTTGTCGATCCTCTTGATCCTCTCAATGGCGTTTTTCTGCGGCAAACCATTGCGCTCGACTGCGCGGCGGGCCCTGTCCTCCAGCAATCCCCGGATGAAAACCGCGACCAGGCAAGGATCGTTGCGGAGGATGAAAGGCGAACAGCGGCCAACTATGACGCAGCTCCCTTGCGCCGCAAGCTCTTTGATGGCAGCCGTCTGCGCCAGAAACACCGTGTCGGTGACCGGCGCGCCGTAATATGAAACGGTATCGTAATTGGAGTACGCGGTATACTTGAGATTGTGAAGGAATGTATTTGGAATGTTTTCGTCGCTGTTTTCAATGAAACCTGCTGACATCCCGCTTTTTTCAGCGGCCATGCGGATTATCTCCTTGTCGTAGCAAGGTATTTCCAATTCCTTTGCAAGGAGCTCGGCAATCTGCCTTCCGCCGCTGCCAAATTCGTGGCTAATCGTCACTATGCACCTATCCACCGATGATACCCCCTTTAATGAAACTCAAGCGATTCTACCATATTTGAGAACACATATCAATATCTAAATAATCGAAATACTGTATGGGAGGCATCAAGATGGCAAAACTAAGCACGTTCAATTTCAGCGAAGACATTCAGAATATCATTGACAAATGCAAAGGGCTCCACATCCCCCATAACAGGACCGACCTCGTCGACGCAGCGCTGGGGACCCCGGAAGCGGACAGATTTGAAGTCCGCTACAACATAAACGGAACATTTATCACGGAAGCCAATGTGGTCCGCTGCAAAAACGGCGTAGTGGTAAACTATATGGACGACTACATGCGAAGAAGAGACCCCGACAGCATGGTCATCGCTGACAGCTTCCCAACTGACAAGCCGACATTTAATGAAGTCTTCGGAGAAGATTTCTCAAAACTTCGCGAAGAAACCTTTGAATGGCTTGGCAGCCAGGAATTGATAATCACGCCATTTATGGCAGGAGGCCCCGATCACGGGTACGAGGCGGTGCTGATAGCCCCAAGGAACGCCGCGTTCTTTGCCTGCGCGCTTGCCGGGCTGCAGTATTTTATCAGTTTAAACGAATATGAAGGGGTTTTCACCCCAAAAGCGGTCATATTCCTGGCCCCGCCCTTCAGGCATACCCGCTTCAACGGCAAACAAGTGGTCGTGCATAACCGCACGCCGGAAATCTACGAGATGTTTTCCTATAACCTCTACCCCGGGCCAAGCGCCAAAAAGGGCGTTTATGGATACTTGCTCGACGTCGGCGAAAGGGAAAAGTGGGTCACCGCCCACGCCTCAGCCGTCAAACTCATTACCCCGTATGAAAACGAAATCGTCATCATGCACGAAGGCGCCTCCGGCGGCGGCAAAAGCGAAATGGGCGAAAGGATCCACCGCGACCATGACGGCCAAATCGTCATCGGCCAAAACCTGGACAGCAAAGAGAAATTCTTCCTCAGGATAGAAGACCCTTGCGAACTGAAACCGATAGCGGACGACATGGTCATGTCACACCCGGGCATGCAAAACGATAGCGGGAAACTTGTCATTGCAGACGCGGAAGACGGTTGGTTCCTCCGGGTGGACAATATCAAGGAATACGGAACGGAGCCGCATTACGAGAGGATTTACACCCAACCATCCGAGCCGCTCGTATTCCTGAATATTCAAGGCGTGCCGAACGCGACATGCCTGATTTGGGAACACACCCTTGATTCCACAGGAATCCCCTGCCCGAACCCACGCGTGATATTGCCGCGCAAAATGGTCCCGAGGGTCATATCGGAACCCGTGGAAGTTGACATCCGCAGCTTTGGCGTGCGGACCCCGCCCTGCACGGCGGAACGCCCGACCTATGGGATAATCGGCATGCTGCACATAATCCCCCCGGCTCTCGCATGGTTGTGGAGGCTGGCAGCGCCGCGAGGCCATAACAATCCTAGCATCATTGAAACCGTTGGGATGACCAGCGAAGGCGTAGGCTCGTACTGGCCTTTCGCGACGGGGAAAAAAGTCAACCACGCAAATCTGATCCTTGACCAAATAATCAATTCGCCCGGAACGCGATATGTCCTTATCCCCAATCAATACATCGGGAACTATTTCGTAGGCTTCATGCCGCAATGGATTTCTCGCGAATACATGGCCATGCGCGGCGGAGCGAAGTTCAAGGAGGACCATTTGGTCCCGGCGCGTTTGCCGATTCTCGGATACTGCCTGGAAAACCTGAAGGTCGACAAACAATTTATCGGAAAATCATTCCTGCGGCCCGAAATGCAGGCGGCGGTCGGCCTCGAAGGCTATGATAAGGGCGCAAAAATACTGAGCGATTTCTTTAAAAAGGAAATAGAGCAGTACAATATACCCGAGCTTAACGAAATAGGCAGGGAAATAATTGATAAATGCATGAATGACGCACCCCTTGAGGATTACCTCAGCATTATCCCAATGAGATATTAAGGCGGAGGACTCTGATGAAAAGAAACACTGTATTAGTCGTTGACGACCAAGAAATCAATGTTGAAATACTCTCCAGCATGCTTGAGGGCTCATATAGCGTACATGCCGCCTATAACGGCAAGGAAGCATTGGAGATTCTTGATAAAACCGACGTTGATCTGGTTTTCCTCGACTTGCAGATGCCTGTCATGGACGGCTTTGAAACTCTTCAAAACATTAAGAAGGACCAGCGTTTCCGCAATCTTCCGGTCATTTTCCTGACCTCCGAGACCGACTCCTTCAGTGAAGCGAAAGGGCTGGCCCTCGGCGCCGTCGACTATATCAGAAAGCCTTATGACAACCTGATAGTCAGCATTAAGTGCGAAAACCACATCCAAAACAAATTATACCGCGACAATCTGGAAAGCGTCGTTCAAGAAAGAACCCAAGAGATTTTCGCCTCCCGAGAAGCCATCATCATGGGCATGTCGCTCCTCGCGGAAGGCCGCGACCAGGAAACCGGCGACCACATAATGCGAATGCAAGGCTATACGAAAATAGTCGCCAACATGGTCGCAAGGCAGCATCCGGAGCTTTTGACCAAAGAAGACGTTTACTATATCACCGCGATGGCCCCCCTCCATGACGTCGGCAAAGTCTATATCCCCGACGTGATATTGCTAAAACCCGGCAAGCTCACCGACGAAGAGTTTGACATTATGAAATCGCACACGATTTTTGGCGCGGAGATCATGAAAGAAACCGAGAAGTTCATGCAGGGATACAATAACCCCCTCAAATACGCATATGACATCGCCGCTTTTCACCATGAGAGATTCGACGGCACGGGATATCCGGTCGGGCTTGATGGCGATAGAATCCCCCTTTCAGCCGTAATTTGCTCATTGGCGGATATTTACGACGCGCTCACAAGCGAACGCCCCTACAAAAAAGCTTATTCCCACGAGCAAGCGATGGAAATCATAACCGTGGGCGACGGGCGGGTCATGCCGTCACATTTTCACCCCATCGTGCTTGAAGCCTTCAAACAGGCCGAAAACGAAATCGACGAATACAGAAGCTTTTCCCATGAAGCGAAACATGAAGACAACAAAGCGGAATCAATTGCAGACATCTATATTGACAGCAAAGACATACAGCTCGCCCACGAACAGCTTTTGTCCGTGCAAAAAATGCATGAGTCCGACGCGCGCGCGCAGGTATTGTTTGACGCCGCCCCTATGGGCGCAAGCCTTTGGGACCTCAATCACAATATCGTCGACTGCAATCAGGAGGCGGTCAGGACCCATAACTTGTCAAGCAAAGAGGAGCTGCTGTCGCATTTCTATGAATTATTGCCGGAATTCCAGCCGGACGGAACCCCGACAAGAGAAAAAACCCGCGAATACATCGCTAAGGCTTTTGAAGAGGGATATTGCCGGTTTGAACTCGTGCAGCAAACAAAGGACGGAGAACCCATCCCCTGCGAAATCACGATGGTCCGCGTGGACTACAGGGGCGAAAACCACGTCGCATGCTACTCAAGGGATCTTAGGGAATAGGTGTAAAGATAAGGAACTGTACAGTGCCAGAGAGGAAGACGGCACTGTACATTTGCCTATCCGCCGTAAAGCCCGTGGACCTCGTTGATATTCATGACAAAAATTATCCCGTTGCCTGGCTCGTCGATCTTTAGATCGTTTTTTATTGCCTTGACAATGCCATCCTTCTCCTCGGTTTTCACTATAATGAACACCTCTTCCTTTTCCGGCTCCACCTCTATTGAAAACAGCTTTTTGGCCTCATGGACGCCCGAACCCCTCGCATTGAGGATGGTGCCGCCTTCGGCGCCGGCTTTTTTGGCGGATTCGATGACCACTTCGGCCATCCCCCTATCGACCACCACGTAGATTATCTTATAAGCGCTATCATTCATATCGATGCCCTCCGCATTATTGTCAGCCTTTAAAATACTGCCGGTGAACTCGGACACGGGAATGGAAAACGCTATCCCGTGGTGCGGCTTGTCAAAGCGCATATGTTCCGCGATGCCTTTGAGAATGCCGGAGGCCATCCCGCATTCAACAACCATCGTGACGATTTCTTTATGCTCTTCGTTTATCCTTAAAAACTCCAAAACCCGGTTGTGTACGGCCCCGCGGCCCAATGATACGATCCCGCCTTGCGCGCCGAATTTATTGGCCGCCTTTAGCACATGGGAAGCGGCGCCCACATTCACAACGCAGCATATACGGCAATAATCCGCCACTGTTCCTACACCTCGCTCTTTTCTGGTTACAAGTCACACCTACCCCGTCATTGCGAGCCGCAGCGAAGCAATCCAGTCCTTTTTTGCGCCGATTGTCATGTTTCTTTCTGGATTGCCACGTCGCTTTGCTCCTCGCAATGACGATTCTTTGTGTTTTCCAATGCCGTGTGACTTGTAACCTTTTTTGTTTTGACTTTGTAGATAAGCCCCAGTATTTGCAGCGCTATGAGCGGCGTCATTGCGATGAGGGCTATTATGCCGAATGACTCCGCCGTGATGGCGATGAGGTCTGTCGGGTCGGGCGCCACCGCCTCAGCGGCGCCGCGCGCGAACGCCAGCACGAAAGTCGCCGCCATAGGGCCGGAGGCGACGCCGCCCGAATCGAAAGCTATGCCCACAAAAACCTTGGGGACAAAGAAAGTCAGCGCCAGGGAAACCGCAAACCCGGGCACAAGGATGTGCCAAAGCATGATGCCCGGAAGCGTGATGCGCAGCATTGCCAGCGCAACCGCCGTAGCGACCCCTACCGCCAAAGCGGACAGCACGGTCTTCCTTTTGATGGAGCCGCTGGTCACTTCCTCGATTTGATGCGTGAGGACGTGAACGGCCGGCTCCGTCAATATGGCGACCATCCCCAAAAGGAATCCGAAACCTATCAGAACCGCTTTGCTGTCATACCCCGCCAGCGCGTGGCCGACATGCTTGCCGACATCCAAAAATCCGGCGTTCACGCCGATAAAAAACAGGACAATCCCGACGAACGAGTATACGAAGCCCACCAAAATCTTGGTGAACTGGGCTTTGCGCAGATGAAGCTTGAAAATCTGAAACAAGAAAAGCATCACGAAAATCGGCAGCATTCCGAAAAAAGTTTTCTCAATCGCGCCCGGCATATCGCCATAACCCGTCACAGCCTGCCCGAATGGCCTGAAAACAGCCTGAAGCGGAGGAAGGACCGCGCCCGGATCGGTTGCTGAAGGATCCGGAGGGCTACCGGCTATGTCGCCGCCGATGAACAAATTCAAGAGCAAAACGCCGATTATTGCCCCCGACGCCATGATACCGACGAGGCCAAAGCTGTCCTCTTCCGCCGACAGGCTTTTCTTTTGCATGGACGACACGCCGAGGGACAGGGCCAGCACGAGCGGGACCGTTATGATCCCCGTCGCGGCGCCCGACGCATCAAAGCCGATGGCAAGCATTTTCGGCCCCGCCGTGAGCGCCAGCAAGAACGCGACCCCATATATAATGAGGAACATGAGGCGCAGAGGAAAGTTTTTGACGATTCGTATTATCCCCAGCAGAAGCAGTATGCCCGTCCCCAAAGCGACGACTACACGGATTATGTCTTTGAGCGCGATATTGTTCAAAGCGTCAGCCACCTGAATGGCAAGCACATGCAAATCGGGCTCGGCGAAGTTAATCAGGAATCCCAGAAGGAAGCTGACCACTATGATGTAAAGCATTTTATTCGATTTAATCAATGAGGAGCCCATGTGGGAGCCAAACGGCATGAAGCCCAGGTCGACGCCGATCAGCAGGATAGATAGGCCAAGTATCATCGCAACCGCGCCTATGAGGAAGCGGGCCAGCAACACGCCCGAAATCGGCGTCAAGGTGAAATGCAGAATGAGCACAAGGGCGATTATCGGCAAGACTGACGACAGCACCTCTTTGACCTTGCCCCATAGAACATTCATGCTAAACCACCTCGCTTTTCAATGCGTAATTCGTAATGCGTAATTCGTAATTCGTAATTGCCCTAGTGCTCTGTGTCGCCTAAAACGGTAATTCCCCGTAGGGCAGGGGCTCTGCTCCTGCCGCAGACCGGATTCGGCGGCAATTACTTTATCAAAAAAATTTTCAACTGAAAGTTGTTGTCTTTTTGGATTATATGCTATATAATGGCTAAAGTCAATCAACAAGGAGGGTGTCTCATGAACGGAAATAAACTGTTGCTGTGTGCCATTTGCGCATTCGTTACGATCGTCGCCGCCATCACCGCCATCGTCATTTTCAGAAATGAAATCACCGAGTTTTTCATGGACGTCAAAGATAAAATCGACATCAAGAAATTCCGCAATAACGGGGAATATGCCGATTACGCGGACATGTAGCGTTCTGCCCGCGAAGTCAGGCGGTTAATAAGCTTATGTCTCCGGCACATCACGCCGGTTGGCGGCGGTTGCGGCCTGTTTTATGCCGCCGTGTTTTCGCGGGTCAAGACAGGCACGCCTTTTTGAGCCAAAAACTGAATAAGCTTCTGTAGCTCACTCGGCAGAGCACACCCTTGGTAAGGGTGAGGTAGCGAGTTCGAATCTCGCCAGAAGCTCCATATTAAATCGTTCAAACCCGCATGGCGCAATGCCGTGCGGGTTTTCCCTTTTTCTCAATGAGGCTCCGCGCCGGTCTGCCATTACCGAAATCCTCCTGCTTCACGGCTGAGCTGTAAATGGTCATAAGCTTTTGCTTCACGTCGTGCGCCAGTATCATCCCCTTTTTTCGGCTATTAGCTCCGTTATCGCGTAAAGCTCGTGCGTATTGTAATCAGCTTAAGCCGCAGGGGTGTAATGAGCCTCAAAAAGTATATTTAGACCGGTATTTCCCGGCAAGTTATTATTTGGCATGGTAAAAGTTGTGACAAGCGATGTCGGGTCGCTGAGTGTGATGCTGGAACCGAACGTCATATGTGCGCCAACGCTGAGTCTCCAACCAATGAATGTATAGCCGGGTAAGGAATCGGCAGTCAACGTCACTACATCTCCGGGATGTGCCTGACTATGGCTTGAGCGGATTAGACCTTGCGAGAGATTTGCCGGCACTCCTATTGTCGCCACGTGTATCGTCGTTGGCTGCGACTGTTGCTGTTGCCTGAAATGAGCGCGGACAGATACGGCACCGTCCGGCATTGTAAAGCTTGCGTTTGGTGAATCTACATCGCTCAGAGT
>Ga0099364_10001329_pt1 | contig 40994 bp, 44 predicted proteins | sample TergutTh196P3_FD_73070 | JGI IMG/M metagenome (GOLD analysis project Ga0099364, IMG submission 73070) | Microcerotermes parvus P3 segment gut microbial communities from Pointe-Noire, Republic of the Congo - Th196 P3 | ecosystem: Host-associated > Arthropoda: Insects > Digestive system > Gut ...
TAACAGGCTTATCTCCCCCAAGCGTCCACAGCGACGGGGAGGTTTGGCACCTCGATGTCGGCTCGTCGCATCCTGGGGCTGAATACGGTCCCAAGGGTTTGGCTGTTCGCCAATTAAAGCGGCACGCGAGCTGGGTTCAGAACGTCGTGAGACAGTTCGGTCCCTATCTGTTGCGGGCGTAGGAGAATTGAAGGGATCTGTCCTTAGTACGAGAGGATTGGGATGGACGTACCTCTGGTGCACCAGTTGTCGTGCCAACGGCATAGCTGGATAGCTAAGTACGGACAAGATAAACGCTGAAAGCATCTAAGCGTGAAACTTACCTTAAGATAAATTCTCCCATCCTATATGGAGTAAGGGTCGATGTAGACTACATCGTTGATAGGCCGGAAGTGTACGCACAGTAATGTGTTCAGCTAACCGGTACTAATCACCCGAGGGCTTGATCTTCATAATTGACAATTGACATTGTGCAATTGACAATTGATTATGTAGGCAAACAGCCTTGCCGAATGTATTTGATTAAACATATACATTCAATATGTCGTTGTTCGGTTTTCAGGGTATTGTGATTACAGCGCAAGAACAATGCGAAACTCTGAACCACGCCGGTGTTAATTACGATGAGGCCCCACCCGTTCCCATTCCGAACACGGAAGTTAAGCTCATCAGTGCCAACGATACTTAGTTGGAGACGACTTGGGAAAATAGGTCTTCGCCGGCACTTTCAAAAAACAGAGGGAATCCCCTCTGTTTTTTGCTTTTTATAAAACCCCCTAAAGGCTAAAGGCATCCGAGTGCGGAAATCTTCTCAAAATCCATCTCATGCTTGAGGAACAATTCAACAAGCGCGGGGTCGAAGTGTGTACCCGAACCGTTTTTAATAAGAACAACAGCCTCTCTGTGTGACTTTCTCTTTCTGTGTGGTCGGTCGGTGGTGAGAGCATCATAAACATCGACAATCGCCATAAGCCTGCCCTCTAAGGGAATATCCGCACCCGACAGCCCCAAAGGGTAGCCTGTGCCGTCCCACTTTTCATGGCTACTGCCTGCCTGTGCTTCGGAATGTTGCTGTATGCGCTCAATATCAGCCTCGCTCATATCCGAGAAAAGCTCGGCGGACGAAACATCACCTGACTCATAAAGATAAACCGACTTAATAAATAGGTCTTTGTTCCAGTTTGCAACCTTCCTTTGCAACGCATCATGCGCTTGCATAGCATCAAATAATACCGCCAGATAATGTTGCAGCTTCTCTGTGTGTCCGTATTGGTTGCTGACAACCTCGCCTTTGCCGCCTGCAAGGATTGCCGCATGGCGCGAGTTATACAAATGCTGATAAGATGTATTGTTTGTGTCCATGTTTTTGAACAGCGAATCATTTTCAACAAAAATTTTGCCGATAACAGGGTCGAACTGTGTTCCGAGATTACACCTGATGATGTCAATAGCCTTCTCGTGAGGAAGAGCTTCCTTGTAGGTGCGAACACTGACTAAGGCATCATAAACATCAACGATTGCCATAAGTCTGCCCGGAAGCGGAATATTCTCCCCGCCGAGCCCCAACGGATAGCCGCCGCCGTCCCAACGCTCATGGTGCGTTTCGGCACACACCTCAGCGTAATGCAAAAACTCATTATCAGTTGTACTGCTCTCTATTCTTCTGATTATGTCCGCGCCATAAGAAGTATGCTTCTTCATTTCTTCAAATTCATCAAAGGTCAGCTTGCCGTGCTTCATAAGAATACTATCTCTAATTGAGATTTTGCCGACATCATGCAGTTGAGATGACATTATGAGAAGCGGAATATCAATGGAGGATAAATCTTCGAGATAGATATTGTTTTCAATGAGTGCGGCAATCAGCAGGTTGAGAGAGTATTGAGTTCTGCCAATGTGGTCACCTGTCATATTGTCCCTGCACTCAACCAACTCGGCGATGGTTTTAAGTATTGCCGATTGAAGCTCCAAGACGGTTTTGTCTTTTTTGTCTATCTCGCTTTCCAAAGAAAGATTGTTGCTGAGAAGCTCCTGCCTTTGGCGTTCAAGCAACACGTGAAAGTTTATACGTTTGAGCAGAAGCTCTCGCGAAAAAGGCTTTGTAACATAGTCAACCGCACCCAAACTTAACCCTTTAATCTCATGCTCGGGGTCGATTTTACCCGTCAGGAAAATTACGGGAATATGCTTGGTTGTTTCCGCGCTCTTTAATCTTTGGATAGCTTCATAGCCGTCCATGTCAGGCATTTCTATATCGAGCAATATTAAGTTCGGGGTCATTTTGCTCAAGAGTAAGAACATTTTTTCGCCCGAAGGAGCGGTAAAAACGTCAAAATCGTCAGACAAAGCACTCTTAGCAATACTAAGATTTGTTGCTATGTCGTCAACAACTATTATCTTTTCACGTTCATTACTCATCTTCGCAATTATACCACAAAATAAATATTCTTCAATAGCTTTTTTTATGTATTTTTATGGAAATGCGTTTTTTATTCTGCAACTTAATGACAGACAATAAAAGGCTACGGTCAAAATATCGTTTTTACTGCAAAAAAACCGCTACTGCGGGTCGAGCCTGTAAGGGGGTCAGGGCATACGAATTTGCCGAAAACGGTTACGCGAGAATTTGCTCTGTTTCCGTGCCTTGTACAACCGTAACCTCAACCTTTTCGTCATAAAATTTTGCGAAAGGATTTCTGACAACTTTCCCCGCTTTCAGCGCAGTTTTCAACTCTCCGAAACCTTGCGGAGTGTATTCAAAATTCGACATTTCGAGTATTTCTCTTTTTTCCATTTCAATCACCCCCGTCGTAAAGTTTAGCTTCTTCTTTGGTCGGCTTTCTTGCGGAAATAATCCTTATAATCGTATCACTCTCGCGGTAGCAATGACAGACAATCAAAAATCTCGACATTTGCGACATTCCTATAATATTGAACCGGTCTTCAACTTTGGAATGGGTTTCGTCATAACGCAAAACCGCCCTGTCATCTTTGAAAACGGTCATTGCTTCCTCAAAAGATACGTTATGCCTTTGAATGTTAATACTATTCTTATTTTCATCCCATTCAAATTTCAAGAAACACGCACCTCTTTTGACAGCTAAAACCATTGACCTACACCAACATTACAACTCAAATCTTCGTAAATGTCAAGCGAAAATCATGAACATATCGACACAAACAAAAGTATTTTTATGACAGCTTTAATGATTCAGCTTGGAGCCTGCTTGAAGGCGTGCCATAGCACGGGCAAGTGCGATTTTAGAGTGCTTTAATTCGTTGATACTTTGCTTCTGGCGCAGCTTCTCTTCCTCGCGTTTCTTTGCCATCTGCGCTCTCTTTGTGTCGATTTCTTCGGGACGTTCACAGGTTTGAACAAAAATGAGAACCCCCTCGTGGTGAACCTCAAGAAATCCCTCAGAGTTGACGGCGGTTTCCCATTGCCCGTTTTTCTTAATACTGATAGTGCCGATACTTACAGGCATTATCAAGGGCTCGTGGTCGGCGAGTATGGTGATACTCCCGTCGGGAGCAAAAGCTGTTACAGCTTCAATCTCACCGTTGAAAAACTCCCTTTCGGGTGTAATTATCTTCAAGTTAAACAGCTTATACATAACTATAAAATCCTTTTCGGGTCACGAAGGCTTGCGTATATGACATTCTGAAACGGAAATACTAACGCTCCAAAGCGGCTTGAAGTTGACTCTTCAAGCTACTCAGCCCTTTGCTTTCTCCCTCACCTCATCAATGTCGCCGACCATGAAAAACGCTGATTCGGGCAGGTCGTCAACCTCTCCGCCAAGAATCGCGGAAAATGAGCGTATAGAGTTTTCAAGACTTACAAAGCGGCCCTGCATACCTGTAAACGTTTCCGCAACCGAGAATGGCTGTGACAAAAATTGCTGTATTCGTCTGGCGCGATAAACGGTTGTACGGTCCTCCGCACTCAGCTCATCCATACCGAGTATTGCGATAATATCGCGCAGCTCCTTGTATCTGTTTAAGCAAGCAAGCACTCCCTGCGCCGTTTCATAGTGTTTTTTCCCGACAATCTCAGGCTCTAAAATTCTCGAATACGAATCAAGCGGCGAAACGGCAGGATAAACACCTATTTCCGCAACACTGCGCGATAAAACGGTCGTTGCATCCAAGTGTGAGAAAATTGTAGCGGGAGCGGGGTCTGTGAGGTCGTCGGCGGGAACATAAATCGCCTGAACAGATGTAACAGAACCGTTTTTGGTCGAAACTATCCGTTCTTCGAGTGCTCCAAGCTCGCTCGCAAGTGTAGGCTGGTAGCCGACTGCTGACGGCATACGCCCAAGTAAAGCAGAAACCTCATTTCCTGCCTGCACGTACCGATAGATATTATCTATAAAGAGCAGAACGTCGCTGTTCATTTCGTCGCGGAAATACTCAGCCATAGTAAGACCGCTTAAACCTACTCGCATACGCGAACCGGGCGGCTCGTTCATTTGCCCGAAAACCAAAGCTGTCTTGTTGATAGCCCCCGACTCCACCATATCATGGATAAGCTCAGAACCCTCACGACTGCGCTCGCCGACCCCCGCAAACACGGAATATCCGCCATGCACAGTGGCGATATTATAGATAAGCTCCATAATAAGCGTGGTTTTTCCAACGCCCGCACCGCCGAAAAGACCAATCTTTCCGCCTTTGGAATACGGAGTAAGCAAGTCGATTATTTTAATGCCTGTTTCAAAAAACTCGGCAACAGGTGTCAGATTTATAAATTTCGGAGGGGCGCGGTGTATGTCCCATAAGGTTGCGCCTTTTAGAGGGGGCTTGTTGTCAATGGGTCGTCCGAGTACATCAAGAACACGTCCGATTACATCAGTTCCGACAGGAACACGTATTCCGTGTCCTGTGGAAATCACTTCCGCACCACAGCTTTGTCCGTCGGTTGCATCAAGAGCGATACAGCGCACAACTCCGGGCGCGATAGTCCCCGCAACCTCCATGTATTTACCGTCGCGAGTGGTAAGCAGTTCGTTGATTTTCGGTTCGTTAACGTCGTGCGGAAAACGCACGTCCAAAACAGGGCCGCTTATCTTTACAATAGTCCCGACGGTTTCGGAATCTCGAACACCGACAGCACCGACGGCTTGAGCTTCGACATCTTGAACACCAACAGCACCGACAGCTTCGGTATCTTTAGTATCGACAGCACCGACAGCACCAACAGCTTCGGTATCTTTTTTCTTGTTGCTTTTTGACATTACGTTCTTACTCCATACTCAATTTCGTGTCCTTGCGCTTCCCTCAAAACCTCCGCCGCACCCGCTATCTCTGCAATCTCGTTTGTAATCGCGCTTTGTCGGGCAAGATTGTATTCCGTTTTGAGCCTGTCTATCAACTCTCTCGCATTTGTTGTCGCTGAGTGCATGGATAACATTCGTGCGGAGTGTTCGCTTGCATAAGCCTGTACTAAAACACCAAAAACAAAACCCACAACATACTGCGGAATCATCATGTTAAAAACAGTCTGCGCCGACGGAAGATATGAAATCCTGTCCATAATCTCGGCATCTCTTATATCGTCATAATCGGGGAGCAAAACGGGCAGTATACGCCGCATGACGGGCTGACGTTTCGTTTCGCCGTGAAAGGAAGTATAAACAACACATATCTCGTCCGTAAGTCCTGACTCATACAAATCTATGAGCGTTTCCGCAACATCACGCGCATTTCTGATTGTGGGGTCTTGAACAATACCTAATAAGCAAATGTCGGGTATTATATTGTGCGCGTGAAAAAACGCTTCGGCAGTATGCCCTATTGTAATCAAAGCACTTTCAGAGTGTTGACCGATTAGGTCAAGGGCGTAATTCAAGACATTTGAATTATGCGCCCCGCAGAAGCTCTTATCGCTCGAAATGACCATATATGTACAGTGGTGACGCTCGCGAACAGTCAGAAACGGGTGCGAAATGTCCTGTGACGAGGACAAAATCTCCTTCATGGTACGGCGAATATAAGTGAAATATTCGAGATTATACTCAATGTGCGCCATGACCTGCCTCATTCTGTTTGAGGAAATCATCTCCATAGCGCCCGTTATTTTGCGGGTCTGCTCGACCGCAACTATATGCTCTCGAATCTCATTCGGCTTCTGCATCTGCGGACTCCTTTACGCCACCAATACCCACGCTCTCAAAAAACTGCTTAATTAAATCCGCAAGGTTACTTTTTGCATCCTTGCTTAAATCATAAGTAGTGTTAATACCCTCGATAACATTTCCCCAATTTTCACGCGCAAAATCAAGAAGCTGTGCGGCAACAGCGGACACCTGCGGCAAAGAAACGGCATCAAAGCATCCTTCGGAAGCCGCAAGCAGTAAAATTACTTGGTCGGAGAGCTTATAGCATAAATCCAAAGGCTGAATAAGCAGTTTTACTAACCGCTCGCCTCGGTGTAAAAGTGCTTTCGTTGAGCTGTCAATATCCGCCCCGAACTGCGCAAAAACCGCCATATCTCTATATTGCGCTATTTCAAGCCGCAGACTTGCGGACACATTACGCATAGCCTTACGCTGTGCGGAGCGACCTACACGGGAAACAGATAAACCGACATTTACGGCGGGGCGTTGACCCGCACTCCACATTCCTGTTTCCAAATAAATTTGACCGTCGGTTATTGATATGACGTTGGTTGGAATATAAGCGGAAATATCTCCGACCATAGTTTCAACAATAGGCAGAGCGGTCATAGAACCCCCTCCAAGCTCAGGAGAGAGCTTTGCGGCGCGTTCAAGCAAGCGGCTGTGCAGATAAAACACATCGCCGGGATAAGCCTCCCGCCCCGACGGGCGGCGAAGCAAAAGCGACATAGCTCTGTAAGCAACAGCGTGTTTTGACAAATCATCATAAACAATCAGCACGTCGCGCCCCGCGTACATAAATTCCTCAGCAACAGCACAGGCGGCATAAGGCGCGATATATTGCAGTGCGGCGGTATCATGTGCCATTGCCGCAACCACTACAGTATGGTCAAAAGCACCGCCGCGCTTCAAAGCGTGTACAAGCCTTGACACCGTAGATGCTTTTTGTCCGATAGCGCAATAAACGCAAACAACACCGGTGTCACGCTGATTCAAAATCGCGGACAAAGCGAGAGAGGTTTTTCCTGTTTGCCTGTCGCCGATAATCAACTCGCGCTGACCTCGCCCAATCGGAATCATACTGTCTACAGCAAGTACGCCTGTTTCAAGCGGAGTGTTGACAGGACTGCGTTGCATGATTGTAGGAGCGGGCGACTCTATCGGGCGGTGTTTTTCAACATCTAACTCCAAACCGTCAAGGGGCTTGCCGAGCGGGTCAATAACACGCCCAAGCAGCTCCTCGCCCACACATATTTCCGCAATACGCCCTGTTGCGTGTACAAGGCTGTTTGTTGACACAGTGCCGTCAAGAATAGCGGCACCGACTCCGCCAAGCACCAAGTCAAGAGCAAGCGCGACAGCTCCGCCGTCAAACGATAAAAGCTCGCCGTAGTGACAGCTCGGCAGTCCGCTGACGTGAACAATATCATCACTGTAGCTTGTGACGATTCCATATTCGTAAACAAGCGGGTCGGTATCACTTGATTTAATACGCGCTTTCAGAGCCGACCCGACAGCGGAAAAAGAAGATTCCGAATCATAGCCCAAAGCTCTTGCGGCAGCCATTTGACGTGAAAGCTCATGGAGTCTTGAAGAAAAACTCGCATCATAAACCTTATCGTCGATAACAGCCGTGAACCCGCCCGTTATCTTCGGGTTTTCGACAATATCAAAATCAAGCGTCATACCGAGCTTGCTTTCAAAACCATTTCGTATGGATTCGATTAAAGCTGTATCTTTCTTTGATGCAACAATAAGTATTGGTCTATCCATTAGAAATGCTAATCCTTTCTTCTTTACGTCTTATACTCAGGGCTCGCGAAAAAATTCATCAACAGCGCGGGCGTTGTCAGCAGACTCCACCTCTCGTTTGAGTATACGAGAAGCCATTTCGGTAGCAAGATTTGTTACTTCGGCGTGGGCCTCCAAAAGTGCCTGCTTTTTGCTCGCTTCGATACGTTCATCAGCCTCGTTTATCATTGTGGTTGCCGTGACCTTCGCTTCGTCAATAATTTTTGTCGATTCCTCGTTTGCTTTTCTGCGGCTTTCGGAAATTATCTCTTTTCCGCGACCTTCAAGCTCGGAGAGCTTTTGCTTGTACTCGGCTTGCAGAGCTTCGGCATTTTTTCGCGCCTCCGCCGCATCGTCCATTTCTTTTTGTACGCGGGCTTTACGCTCAGACAGAAAACGGTTTACATGCTTCCACAAAATTGCGCGGAGCAAAATAAACAAAACGATAATATTGATAAGGCTGATTATCACATCCACAGGATGAATTTCCAAAGCAAAGCCCCCTTTGGGATTGTTAAGATGCGGTTTGTAGCGGTCATTCTGACCGCCCAACTCGTGTTGGGATTGTTAAGTCCGCAACGTCTTGCAAGCAAGCCGCAACTTCTCGTAAGCGAGCCGATTACGCAAAAATCAAAATCAACGCTGTGACGAACCCGTAAATAGCGGCGGATTCAATCAACGCCAAACCAAGCAACAGCGTTGCGTTAATCTTGCCGGAAGCCTCCGGCTGTCTGGCGATTGCATCAAGCCCTTTTGCCGTTGCAATCCCCATAGCTATTGCCGCCGCGGCGCAGGGCAGCAAGCAAAGCCCAATTACTATCCCGTTACTCATAAAAATTTTTCCTCCTAAAAACTAAAACCTAAAACGTATTAAGCCTCTATTTCTATAGCTTCGTTGATGAAAGTTAATGTCAGCGTGACAAATATAAAAGTCTGTATCAGCGGGTGAAAAGCGTTAAAATAAAGACCGAGAACGCCGGGTATGCCGATAGCGAAGTTTCCGAGCGCACTATATAAAAGGTCAATGACAATCATTCCGCCAAGCATATTACCGAAAAGACGGCAAGCCAAAGACACGGGAATTGCGATTTCAGAAATAAGCCTAAAGGGAAAAACAATAGGAGTCGGTGAAGCGAGCGACTTTATTCTCCCGATGAACCCCTTTCTTTTGAACCCGTAGACATTTATCAGTACAAATGTCAAAAGAGCCAAAGATAAAGTCACCGTGATGTCTGAGGTTGGCGGGCGCAGTCTGAAAAGCTCAAGAAACGCACACATTACAAGAAAAGAGCTGATTGTAAGAATGTAGGAGCAGAGCATCTCTCCCGTTCCGTGTGCCTGTGCATTTGTGTAGTTCCCGACGGCTTCCACAATAGATTCTATCACGTTTTGCGCTTTTGTCGGAATAGCACAAGGACTGCGAAATGCGGTAAACCGCAGTATGACAGCCCCGATAATGAGCAGTGCCATTGCAACCCAAGAGTAGACTATGGTGACACCAATGCTCACACCAAAAAGATTAACGCGCTCAGTCACTATTGAAACATCTCCAAAGCTGCTGACCGCAGAACCAAAGGTGTCTTGCGCTGTGTTAATCCCCAACATCAATAGGTTAAACATAATGTTTCAATCCTTTTCGACGTGCTGTGTCGTGTTTGCCGAATTTCTTTCGGCGAAGGCTTGCGTAGTGTGACGAAGGCTTGCGTATATCGTGTGTGTGCTGCCCATGCAAGCACAGACAGCACACTCATTTGTTTGACAGAGAAGACTATTCCACTTCAGGAATTAAACTGTTAATGTCGATTATCAGGCTGATTGACCCGTCGCCGAGAACCGCGCAACCTCCAAGACCGTGCATACCGACATTGTGCTTTTGAATATATTCGGGCAGGGGTTTGATAACAGCCTGTTGCTCGCCGATAAGCTCATCAACAAACAAGCAGAAAGTGGTTGTGTCGGTGGTAATCATAATGAGAATACCGTCGTCAAGGTTCTCATAATTTGCTTCCACACCAAATATATTATACAACCTGAGTACAGGGAAGCACTCGCCGCGAATCATAATCATCTCGCTTCCGTCGGGGTCAAGGAACACATCACCGTCGTTCGGCTTGAAGGACTCTTGAATAGAGAGCATCGGAACAATGAAAATCAGATTACCGACACGCAGTTTCATACCGTCAATGATAGCAAGGGTGAGCGGAATACGAATCTGGACGGTCATACCCTCTCCGGGGGTGCTTTCCAAAGACACAGTACCGCCGACCTTGTCAATATTGTGCTTGACAACATTCATACCAACGCCGCGCCCCGAAAACTCCGTAACTTCTTCGTTTGTGGAAAAACCGGGGTGGAAAATCATGTGATAGGCTTCTTTTTCGGTATATTCCGATTCAGGCTTTGTTAAAAGCCCTTTTTCGTTAGCTTTCTTCAGAATTGCGTTGCGGTCGAGCCCTGCGCCGTCGTCCGTAATCAGAATGACAACGTCGCCGCCCGCACTGCGAGCTTCGAGCGTGAGCTTACCCACAGCGGGCTTGCCTGCCTTTAGGCGGGTGTCAGGCAACTCAATTCCGTGGTCAACAGCGTTGCGGATAAGGTGCATAAGCGGGTCAGAAAGGGTGTCAATGATATTTTTATCGACTTCGGTTTCCTCCCCGATAAGGGTGAGCTCAACCTCTTTACCGACCTTTTTACTGACATCTCGGACTATACGGTGCATTTTGTGGAAAGAGTTTGACACGGGCAACATTCTCATAGAAGTAACAATATCCTGTAATTCATTTATTAGCTTGCGAAGCTCTTGACTGCTACGCTCAAACGAGTCAATGTGCATATTTGCGACTTCGGGATTCTTTGTGACCATTGATTCGGTTGTAACTATCTCGCCCATGAGATTCATCAGCTTGTCGAGCTTGTTTACGTTGACACTGATGAAGTTTTGCTTAACCTCCGCAACAGCGGGTTTTTCGTCAACAGCCTTATTCCCGACAGCTCCTTGTGCTTCGACAACAGGCAAAACTCGCATTGAAGCGGGAAGCTCCTCGCTGTCAGGGGGCATGGGAATTAAACTGACGGTAGATACATACATAGTGGAGTCTACAATCATTTGCAAATCATCGGGATTTTCGTTGCTTTGCACATACATAACAAAACCGTTGATAATTATATAATCACTGGCATCCTTATCGTCAATATCCTCAGGCACATGAAGTATCTTCGAGCAATGGTCAGTTATCGCATTAACGACGGTGAAAGCTCGCAGATTTTCCATTTGGCAGTCGCTTTCAAAGTGAACCGTGATTTTATATATGGGAGTTCCGCCGTCGGCAGTGCCCGAAGAAGCAGAAGCGGCAGAAGCGGTGTCAACCGCCGCAGAAGCCGCGACCGCAGGAGTAGCAGGGCTGACCGAAGCGGGAGCAGACGTTCCGAGCATTATAGTGTCGGTATAACGTGAAATCTTCTCGCTGAGAGCGGTGAAATCACCGTCAGCATCTTTGCCTTCGGAGAGCTTTGCCACTTCATTTTTGAACAAATCTCCCGCATCCAGCACCAATTCGGTAACACCATCGACAACATCAGGCTCTTTGCGGGTTTTACCCTCGCGGATTTTATCGAACATGTCCTCAAGCGCATGAGCTAACTTAGCCAAATTGTCAAAAGACATCATTGCCGAAGAACCTTTAATAGTGTGCATTACGCGAAATATCTCGTCGATGTGCTCTTCGGTGAGATTCTTTTCTTTTTCGCTTTGAAGAAGCGTTTCTTCGAGCGATTCTAACAGTTGCTGTGATTCAAAAATGAATACATCCAACATAGGGTCAAGTTCACGCATATACTTTACCTACCATTTCATTGAACTTTAGTGATTCACGAGTGCTTTGCGCCATTACCCCAATTTTTTGATTGCCGCAATGATGCCTTCTTCTTTGAACGGTTTTACGATAAAACCCTTCGCGCCCGAAACGATAGCGTCCCGAACCATAGCTTCCTGACCCATCGCAGAAACCATAACGACCTTTGCGGACGGGTCGAGCTTCATGATTTCCTTGAGAGCATCAAGCCCGGTTTTCACCGGCATGGTAATGTCCATTGTGACGATGTCCGGGGACACGTCCTTGTACATGTCCACAGCGACCTGACCGTTTTCTGCTTCACCGATGACCTCATAGCCATTCTTTGTCAGCATGTTCTTGATCGAGATTCGCATGAACGCGGCATCATCAACGATTAAGACTGTTGCCATAATACTTCCTCCCATGTAAAACAAAAATTCTTAATAAAGCCTAAAAGATTAGAATTACAAACTGTTAGATTATTTTTTCGCCCAAACCGACGGTTCTGACTTTGAGTGCGCCTGTCGCCAAGTCAAGCTCGATTGTGCGCCCGTGCTTGCCGCCCGTGTCGTTGGCGGTTATAGGAATCGCAAGATGCTTGAGTATTGCAAGCCCTGCGGCGGCGTTGCGCTCACCAATCTTGAGCAAGTCATTATTTTGACTGATTGCGGTAAACATATGAGCACCGCCTGTGATTTTCGCAACAAGCCCATTTTTAGAAACACCCAAGCGGGCTAAAGCATTTATGAGTTCAAGGACTGCGGAATCGACAAACTTTGCTTTATTTTGACCCTCAAAGCCTTTGTATGTCGGAAGCATACAATGTGCCATACCGCCTATCTTCTTGACACTGTCGTAGAGTGTAATCCCTACGCATGACCCAAGAGCTAAGGTAGTAAGTATATCGGGAGCTTTAGCGGCTTTCAAATCAGCCATTCCTACCGTGACTATTGCCATATCAACTTTCCAATCCTAAAGATTCAAGTAACATTTTATACGAATTATAATCAGGAATCAAGAAAAAATGTCCGTTAATGTCGCCTTCGAGGTCATTAAACTGTGTTTTCAAGAATAAAACGGATTCTCCGATAGTGCCGTACTGTATGGTTGCTATGCTGATTATCGCTCCGAGCATATCAACCGACATCTGAGGTACAGAGGGGGTTGTACTGAGCCCTGAAAAAGATGTTATCGCTGAGAGGAACGAACCGACAAGAATATTTGCAATTTCGGTAAGCGTGTCGCACTCCATTTCCGTAAGCTGAAAGCCTTCTTCCTTTGTGTCGCGATTAGGCTGACTGAGGGCTTGAGAAACCATTGACAAGGCATCTTCCATACCGAGTATGAGCAGAATGTAGCCGTTCATGTCGCCGGAAATATCTATCAGAACACCCGCTACGAGCGTTTCAGGGCCGTCAAGCACGTTTACAATCTCGTCAAAAGGTACAACCGAGGCTTCCGGCACACTCATAGTAATCCTGCGGTCTAAAAGACTCGCCAAAGCGGAAGCGGCATGTCCTGCTCCTATATTACCAATTTCCTTGAAAACGTCAAGATGTTTTGATAAGTTATTATCTGTTGATTCTTTCATTTTGTGCTACCTCAAGTATTTGACGAGTTATGCCGATATTATTGATAGTAGTATGGGAAAAAGCAAGGAGTAAAGATTTTATGAGAGTAGATGCGTCGCAGGTGCTTGGTCAAGGCGGTATAAAAACGAAGCAAGGAGCGGAGTCTTTATCGGGTGTCGGTAAGGACGGGGGCTTGTCGGGAGTCGCCGCGGAAAGTGCTGAGGAAGATTTTTCTGTGGCACAACCAAATCTTTTGCGGGGGTTTTCGGATAAAACTCTTGCGCCTTACGCTATGAAACTTGCGGAACATAATATGCCTGTGACGGAGGATTCTGCGCGTACAATGAGAGATTTAATGGGGCAGTATCCGAGATTGTCTATGGATGAAGCGGCTTTTTTAGCATCTAATAAAATAACGGGTGACGAGGGAATGATGCGTGCCGCTCTGGAGGTTTTGTCGGGCGGGGATAAAACGTCGGCTATGTTATCTCAAATTATTTCAACTCTCGGTGAGCAGGAATCTCTTGTAAACTTAAATTCGGGCGGTTTTGAAAACAGTGCGGGCAGTTCGGCTTTGTCAAATGCGTTTCATGTTGACGGGTCGGGCATGTCGCCTTTATCGGAGCTGATTGCCGCTATTGTGGAGTACGCGCCCGAGCTGTTACAGGCTTCAAATGATATGGAATCGGGGCATACAAAAGACACGCAACAGATTATACCACAACCCGATAGCAGTTTGCAATCAAATGTAGAGAATATAAATGAAAATCATCAGAAAAATTCAAATTTAACGGAAGAACTCCCCAAAATCGCCGCAGATAGCGGGCTTTCTCAATCTGCAAATGAAGCATCTTTGAACACTCGCGCAACGTCGCCTGAGCAGATTCACGCAGGACAGCCCCTCTCAGGAGAGAGCGGCGCGGCAACGGGAGCGGCGGAAGCGGGAGCGGGAAGCAATGCTTCCGCAACATTACTTGCAAGTGAGCAGTCGCCGAACTCTGCTGATGTAACAACCCCGCCGCAAACCGCCGCAGACCCGCAAACCGTCGCAGACCCGCAATCGGCGGCAGCGGCAGGGACTCCGACAGAAAACGAAGCGGCACAAGAGCAGTCACAGGGTAAAACAATAGCAAACACAATGGCACAAATGCTCTCGGAAATGCCTGAATTTAAGGGAACACCCCAAACAGCGTTAGACAAATTTTCTAATATGCTTTTGCGCGTAGCGAGAGATTCGGGCGACTCCGCAGGCGGTGACACCTCTGCAAAGGATGTTGAAAAACTTGCCGCACAGCTTGAAAAGATGTTTACAAAGATAGACAGAGAGGACAGCGGAGCGGGTATGCGGTTACGACAGGCAAGGGAAGAGCTTTTTGCGCGGCTGACGTTGGCGCAGGAAGAAATATCGCGTGTTACACAGCCTGTAAGAGAGCAATTACTGTCACAAACGCAAAAATTGATAGACCATGTAAGACTACTTAACAATATTGACCAATTTGTGTATATGCAGCTCCCTGTGAACATAAGAGAGGAACACAAAACAGCGGAGCTTTATGTCTTTAAGCGTAAAGGCGGGAAAAAAGCAGACCCCGACAACGTGAATATTCTGCTCTCAATAGACTTGGAATTTATGGGACATTGGGAGGCTTTGCTTAATATTAAAGGTAAGGACGTTTCCGTGAACATGGAGGTTGCGGGAGAAGCGGAAAAAGAGCATTTTGCAAACAACACGGTTATGTTGCACGAGCTTTTGAGTGAGGAAGGGTTCAAGTTAGTAAACACAAACATCAATATTATAGAAAAGGAAACAACGCCGCTGACAGCACTTTTAGCGTTTGACAGGTATACAGGCGGCAAGCAGGGTAAGATTGACTTTATGATATAATGTGATGATTGTCGGGCATTAGCGCATTTATTCAGCGCATTTATGATATAATAGGTTTGCTATGGAAGAAAAAAGAAAAGTTAAACAGGCGGCGGCTCTAAGCTATGACCCTTCTGATAATGATGTGCCGATACTCTCGGCATTCGGAGAGGGGCGCATTGCCGAGAAAATCGTTGAGGTAGCGCAGGAATCGGGAGTGCCCGTGCTTCCCGAAGCGGGGCTGACAAACATGCTGTCAAAGCTCGCAGTTGGTGATGAAATAGCTCCCGAAATGTATGATGCGGTGGCAAAGGTTCTCGCTTTTGTCAGCGAAATGGATAAGTCCTACGGCGATAAGATAAAGAGGGGGTTCTCAAAATGAAGCTAATCTCTTGGAATGTCAACGGGCTTCGTGCTTGCTTAAAAAAGGGATTTATGGAGTTTTTTCGTAAAACTGATGCAGATATTTACTGTTTGCAGGAAACTAAAATGCAAGAGGGGCAAGCGGAGCTTAACCTCAACGGAGATATATTTGGCAACCTCGCTGACCGTAGCGGTCAACAGGGCGCAAGCTCTGAAACGGCAAGCCTTGAAACAGCACCCCCAAAAACAGCAAACCCCGAAACGACACCTCCTAAAACAGCACCACCCGACAATTACCGAGAATACTGGAACAGTGCCGAGAAAAAGGGCTATTCGGGAACTGCTGTTTTTACAAGAATCCCCCCGCTGTCGGCAACATACGGAATGTCGATAGCAGAGCACGACCGCGAAGGGCGTATTATTACGTTAGAATATGATAAGTTTTACCTTGTAAATGTATACACCCCAAATTCTCAGAGAGAGCTTGCCCGACTTGACTACCGTATGAAATGGGAGGATGCTTTCAGAGAGTACGTGTGCGGGTTGGACAAGGTGAAGCCTGTAGTTATCTGCGGTGACTTAAATGTCGCACACACCGAAATGGACATAAAAAACGCAAAGTCAAATGTCAACAATGCGGGGTTTACAAAAGAGGAACGGGAAAAAATGACCCTGCTCTTAGAAGCGGGATTCACAGATTTTTACAGACACCTAAACCCGAACAAATCCGATGCCTATACATGGTGGTCATATATGGGAAACGCCAGAGAGCGCAATGTTGGGTGGCGTATCGACTATTTCGTAGGCTCAAACAGGTTGACCGAAGCGGTCAGCGATGCTTTTATCCTGCCTGAGGTAATGGGAAGCGACCATTGCCCTGTGGGGATAATCGTGAGGTAACTATCATCCCCTCTAAAGTTGGCGCAAAATCTTCCGATAAAGTATTTAATAGGCATATTTTATCGCATTGCCGCAATATCATATTTTGCCGCAACAACATCCGCAACTATCCGCAATATTAAAAATGTCGCATTTACAATTTACACCCGAACAAATTACACCCGAACGCTACACGAGATAAATCAATTTAATAAGGTAATTGAAAAAAAGACAAGGATGTGAGATACTAAACGGAGTGCAGAAAGGTCGTTTTTTTATGAGTACAATAAATGCCATTAACGCAACAAACACAACCGACCAAATTGAGTATGTGCAAAACCCGCAAACTACCGAAAACGATGAAACAAACACAAACGAAACAGATTTTGCCGATGTTCTGTCAGAAGCTATCAGAGATTTAACGACAAGCCCTGCTGTCTATTCAGACGTAGATAACATGGCGGGCTCTTTTCTGCCGTTGCCTGCAATGGGTAACACCTTAGAGCAAGCGATAATGACGGCAACATCAACGGGTAAAAGTGACGATGCAATGATGGCACTTATGCTGCTTATGATGATGATGCAGTCAGGCGGGATGGGCGGTAGCGGCGGTGGCGGCGGCGAAATGACAATGATGATGCAGATGATGGCAACCATGATAGGTCAAATGCAGGAAAAAACCGCCATACGCGATAACTTCATGTACTCGTCAGGCGGTGAGCCTTACACGCTCGATGCAATAGATGCTCAGATTTTCGGAAATACCATAGATATTCCGAGATATGAAAACGAAATCCCTGATGTCACGGACTCTGAGGAAGCAATACTCCCGCTCGAATGGTGGCGACCGACGACCCCCGTGATTGTGAGTACAAAAGAAAACAGAAGCGCGGAGCTGTACCGTGCCGTAGTTGACCAGTTCAATGTTGAAACAGCGGAGCGTTATCGACCCGGTCGTCAAGGCTACACATTTTGCAATGTGTATGTTTGGGATGTCACAAGGGCAATGGGCGCAACAGTTCCGTATTACTCAGACCCTGTGACGGGTGCTCCTCGTGAATACCCTGCCGGAAGGGATGCAAAGGTCAACGGCGCAATAGCTATGGACGGGTGGCTGAGAAAATACGGTCAGTATTACGGTTGGCGAGAGGTCACGCCCGAAGAAGCGCAAATGCACGCAAATCAAGGAAAACCTGCCGTCACCGCGGCGGGCGATATAGGTCATGTACAGATGATTGTGCCGTCGGAGGACGGCTCATATGACCCGATTAGAGGTGTGACGATAGCGCAGGCAGGAAGTAAGGTCAGCAACTACACTCACATTTCGTCGATATACGGCTCTAAGACCCGAAACGAAAAGGTTTCATACTGGGTACACGACTAAACGGGCACACGAATAATCGGGTTCGCAAATAATCAGATACACGACTAAACGGGCACATGAATAATCGGATACACAACTAAACGGACACACGACTAAACGAGTTCACGAATAAAAATATTGCAAAGCGCAAAGGAGTAACGGATGAATAATCTGTTAGAATCATATAAGGTACTCGGCATTGGAGTAGGAGCTGACATGGCGGCCGTTACCACATCATACAGACAGCTTTGCAGGGAATACCACCCTGACATCAGCGACAACCCCGAAGCCGAAGAATTGATGAAGCAAGTAAACATCGCCTACACGATACTCCGCGATAAGTTTAAGAGGGAAGCGGCGTTTCGGGAAAAAGCATCAGGCATAAGGCAAAACATAAGATACACGCCAAAACCGCCGCCAAGCTACACAGGCACAACCCCGCCGACGGCAAGAACACAGCAAGCAGGGTACACACAGACCGCGCAGACAGAGCAAACAGCACAAGCACAACAAAACGCGCAGAAGCGGCGGGAGGAAGCAGATTGGCATCGCAGAAAAGCAGTAGAGCAAGCGGCAGTCAGCGCGGAAGCGGAAACAGACTCGCGCAAGGTACTGCACGACTACTTCGACGCACTTAATGCCTTTGATTACAAAAAAGCGTATAGCTTTTTGAGCGAGTACGATAAAAAGAACATATCGCAAGAGAGCTTTATCAAATGGCGGGAATCGGTCGCCAAGCTATATCCAATGCGGGAATTTAAGATTGCGGCAGGCTCGTCCATTGCTGTGGTGACATGGGGCGGAAGCAAGATTTTTCACGCAAGAAAATTCAAGGTAACAGTAACAGAGGACGACTACACGGCAACGCGAGGGGTGCAGTCAGGGGCGCACGATAAACTTGTAATAATTGAGAATTTGCGGTGGTGCGTGTTTCTCGGATATAAAGAAGTAGGCGAGTTGACGCGGACATTTGAGAAACGCTTTGAAAGCAAGAAAAAGCAGGACATAGAGAAGCGTTGGGAGGAGTATGCCGCAGGATTTAACACAGAATATGACATGCTTACCATGACGGGACTGCGCAAAGCCGCATCAAAGGAAATCTACAGACAGCGGCGTTACGGCTCTGCGATAACCTTTGCGGCAATCAAAATTGAACTCAGTGCGGAAAAAAGCTCAGGAATGAGCGAGCTTCTCCGCAGTGCGGCAAAGACAATCAGCGGACAATTGCGGGAAATTGATATTTCCGCCTATGCAGGGGACGGAATTTTTGTTATAATGTTCATTGAGCTTGGCAAGAAAAACGCGCAAAACATTATTTGCAGACTGATTGATGCGATTAAGCAAAACGCCGACCCCGGACTCGGCAAGGATGCTCAAATTGATTACAGCTACGACTCGTGGTCAGAAAATAGATATGCCGATATGGAAGAAATTAACAATGTTTTGCAAAAATTCGGAAAAAAGATGTAAAAAAATCACTTTTTTTGAAAAATTTTTGAAAAAAGTGTTAAGATTTAACGGCAAAATAACGATTATAAGGATATAGGTATATTTGTGTCGCTCATGGAGGGACGGCGCAATCAGATTTACATCTTAAAAAGGTGTACAAATTAAAGGATTTAGAGGTGGATAATTATGGCAGTCAGTAATATTTTCAGGTCACAACCCACAAGGCTTATGGGTCTAAGCTCGGGCATGGACACAGACGGTATTGTTCAGGCAACCCTGCGTATGCATCAGTTTAAGATTGATAAGCAAATGCGTAACAAAAAAATTATCGAATGGAAACAGCAAACCCATGTCGATATAAAAAATCAAATTACGAGCTTAAGGCAGACATATCTGTCTAACTTAGGTTCAAAAAGTATTATGAACCGCAACGCATTTAACGCGAACGTGGCAATTGCATCTATGGCGAGTGGAAAAAATGTGAGTGCTGTGTCGGTTTCCGCTTCTACAAACTCAAGCCTCGGTAGCATGACAATCAATCAGGTTATAAGCCTTGCAAAAGGCGCGAGTTACTCGTCGTCGGGGAAGGTTTCGGCGAATGATAACGGCTTCACTAACGACCAGACATTGAAAAGTCTTAATTTCCATGGCGGGGCGATTGAGTTTAAGAACTATGAAGCATCTGTTACAACCACTGACAACACAAAGATATCAATGACCCCGGAAGACGTGGCGGGACTTGATTGGAGCGATGAGAAGGCATCGGTGACGGTCAACGGTAATACGTTTACTATAACAAAAGATGGCGATGGCAACTATTCGTATGAAGCAAAAAATGGCTACGGCGTTAAATTTAGCGAGGGCTCTTGGGATTTTGAGGTTGCAGAAGGAAAAATCAGCTTTAATATATCAGGTATAGGCACAATTGAACTGACCGAAAATGGGTCAGATGTCAATATTCAAATAAAAGAGATGGGCGAAGACGGCAAGACCGTACTGTCCGACAGACCAATGAGCTTTGTGCGTGAAGCGACGTACAAAGACGGCGATGATGAGGTCAAGTTTGAAAAGAACAGAAACGATGTAATCACAAACAACGGCAAAGTGATAAACGATTCAAGTTTCGTCGGCGAAGCGAACCTTACTATCAACGGAGTTGATATTAAACTGACATCAAATATGACACTCGGTCAGATGACAAGTGCCGTAAATAACAGCGATGCGGGGGTTACACTCAGCTATGACCGTATGCAAGACAAGTTTGTGTTTGAATCCAAAACAGTCGGCGGTTCGCTGGCAGACCTGAATATCAGCAGTGACAGCAGTAACTTGCTTACCATGCTTGCAGGGTCGGGCGGTGCAGTTGCTGCCGAGGGCACTATGGCTGTGGCTATAATCAACGGTGAAGAAGTAACACAAAACAGCAACTCTTTCGATTACAGGGGCATCAGAATCACGCTCAATCACACGACAGAAGCAAGCGATGAACCAATTAACGTTACTGTCAAACGTGATGCCGACAAAGCCGTTAATGCCATAAAAGACTTCATAGACTCCTATAACTCAATCATAAAAAAACTCGAAGACCTGCTCAACGAGCGCAAGACAAAAAGCGAAGCATCATACACGCCCCTCACCGACGAAGAAAAAGCGAATATGACCGAAAAGCAAATCGAGGAATGGGAAGCGATTGCGAAAAAAGGCATTTTTAGGGGCGACAACGGAATAGAAAGATTAGTTTCCAACCTGCGTGCTTCATTCTTTGAGCAAATTGAGGGTACGGGCTTGTCCGCTTCCGCAATCGGACTTTCTACAGGAAGCTACTTTGACGAAACCGGCGGGCAAATTATGGTCAACGAAGAAAAGCTGAGAGCGGCCATTGAAGCTGACCCCGACAAAGTGGCGGATGTCTTTATCAAAATCGACAACAGCTCAGGCACACCGACAGGCGTTGGACTTCTGCACAAAATAGACGGGCTCATGCGCGATTACGTCAATACGACACAGAGCAATTCCATTTCAGCACTTGAAAAATCTCTCACGGAAGCAAATGACCGCATTGCAAAAATGGAAGAAAGAATGTGGATGGAAGAAGAAAGACTATACAGGCAGTTCGCCGCTATGGAAAGTGCCATGTCAAAAATGCAGCAGCAAGGCGATTGGTTCGGCTCCATGCTTGGCGGAATGTAATTCGGGGGTAATTCTTCATGCAACAGACACTTTCTTTAAGCTCACGCCCGCAGGATGCGTACCGCAGGCAGAACATACTGACGGCATCGCCGATAGACTTAATAATCATGCTCTATGACGCGCTTTTGCGTAATATTACAATGGGTAAGCGCGGAATTACCGCAAAAAACGTGCCGCTTGCACATAAACACCTCATAAAAGCGCAGATGATACTCACAGAGCTGATAAACAGCTTGGATATGAGCTACGAAATCTCTGAAGAACTGCTTGAACTGTATGAGTACGCCCTCAAAAACATAGCGGATGCAAATTTGCAGAAAAAGACAGAACCGCTTGAGCCTGTTACGGAAATGATACAGAGCATAAAGGAAGCATGGCAGCAAATCAGCAGGGACACCAGAGGAACAATGTCAATAACTGCCGAATAACAGACGCGCACACCTGACGCGCCGAGTTGTGAAAAGTGAAATATTTTTTCGGACGGAGCCGGGAGAGGAACGCGTGTGAGCAATTTTAATATATCCGAGCGGGAAAAACTAATAAAGCTGTTGACAGACCAATTGGAGCTTGTTGAGCAAATTACCGCGCTCTGCGAGAAACAAGGCAGTATGCTTGGCGATGAGGAGCGGCTTGACGAGCTCAACGCCTCACTTGACGAAGCGGAAAAGATTAGGAAAAAAATAAGCGGATTGCATCAGGAAGCTGACGTTCTGATGCAGTCCTACGTTGCATCAACGGGCGTACAAAAAATCCCGAAAAAAGACGACCGTATCGGGTCGCTCGCAATCAGTATAAAAGAAAAAACGGAAATTTGCGCGAAAATAAACGAGAGAAATATGAGCGTACTCAAATCCCTGTTGGAAACGCAAAAAGTAAAGATTGACGAAAAAAGTACACAAAGAAAAGGTGTGGGCGGTTACATTCAAGCCATTACAAACACATCTGAAATGTTTGACAGGAAGACATAATGCGTATACAAGGACAAAAAGCAACTGAATCAGGCGTTATCACGACACGCGGCGGCGAAACAAAGGGTGCCGAAGATGTGGGAAACAGTGTTTTTCGCCGTACCCTGACGGACTTAGCGCAGGACATGCACTCGGAGAAGCTCGCAGAGATGAAAAAGGGCATAGACGAGCAGGGCGCACGCCTGTCTGACAGGGTTGATGTAAAAGAATTTGAAAGATATCGTAAACTTATTCGAGAATTTCTTGACGAAATCGTCAGTAACGGATATACTTTCTCAAGAGAGGATGCGTTTGCTTCCCGTGGCAGGCACAGATATATAGCAACAATTCAGGTTATAAACGAAAAACTTGACGAGCTTGGGAAGGAAGTTATGAAGGAGCAAGCCGACCAAATCGAGATTTTACACAAAATCGACGACATAAGAGGGCTGTTGCTTGACATAATGATGTAGTGTCCTCGCAGAGAAAAAGCAAGCTATTAAGTAGTGGGAAGGTGATTTATAGTGCATGACATGATAGGCGCGAACGCGGCGATAGAGGACGTAATGCGCGGAAAGTATTTGACTTTTCGTGTCGGAGACCTTAGTTGCGGAATAGAAATCAGTTACATCAGGGAAATAATCAGTGTGCAGGAAGTTACGCTTGTTCCTCACACACATGCGTATGTCAAGGGCATAATCAATCTGCGCGGAACGGTAGTGCCCGTTATAGACATGAGTATGCGCTTCGGCGGAGAAGAAATTGTATACACGGAACAAACCTGTATCATAGTTCTCAGTATGGACGATATGATAGTGGGAATTATTGTAGACGGTGTACAGGATGTCTTAAACATTGCGGACGAGGACATTCAAGACCCGCCAAAGGCAACAGGCAACCAGTATCAAAACAATTTCATCAAAGCGGTTGGCGTTGCGGCAGGAGAAGTGAAGCAACTGATTGACATCAACACGGTTTTTGAAATGAGTACAGAGGACGCGCAGTAAGCATTTGAAAACGCAAAATAAGAAATAGGAACGGACTATGCAGATTTCAGACAAGGATTTCACGCGGCTTTATACCCATGTTAAATCTCATTTCGGGGTCAACCTCGAAAAAAAGAAAACCTTGATAGAAGGTCGTTTGAGCAATTATATTATTTCGGAGGGCTTTAACAGCTTCACCGAATATATTGACGATGTCTTTGCCGACAGAAGCGGCGGCAAGATGAACACGCTGATGACCAAGCTCACAACGAACTACACCTATTTCATGCGTGAGGAAGTTCACTACAAATTTATGCAGGAGGTTGCGTTGCCATACTGGACATCGCACCTGCGTGACCGCGACCTCAGAATATGGAGCGCGGGCTGTGCTTCCGGCGAGGAAGCATACACAACGGCAATGGTTCTTCGTGAGTGGTTCGGTCCGAAAATCAGAGATTGGGATGCAACAGTCTTGGCAACAGACATTTCCGTCAGAGTTTTGGAAATGGCAAAAGCGGGTATCTACCCGGAGGAACACTTCGAGCATTTACCGAAAACGTGGAAGCTGAAATACTTCGACAAAATCGGTGAGGAGAAGTACAAAATCAAGGATGTACTGGCAAAGAGCGTGCACTACGGGCAGTTCAACTTAATGGGCAATTTCAGCAGATTTAAGAAGAAGTTTCATATTATTTTCTGTAGAAATGTCATGATTTACTTTGACCCCCCGACAAAGCAGGCTCTTGCGAAAAAGTATCATGACGCGCTTGAACTGGGAGGTTATTTGTTTATCGGTCTTAGTGAAACCCTTAGCGGAATCCAAGGCGATTTTCAACAGGTAGCACCCTCAATCTACAGACGAGTTAAGTAAGGCACAAAACCATAAATTGTGGTGAAAATCGGCTTATTTGTAGAAAAACGCTATATATTGCGTTAAAAACCAAGAAAAAGATAGACAACTCAAGGCAACCATGATATAATTCTTTAGATTAAGCTAAAGAATTACTACGGGTTGTCTTTTTTCATAACAAGCGGGAAGTCGCGGCAACAGAGCAAGCGGACAAGCGGGAATCGCCCCGAAAGCCAAGCAAGCAACCAAGCAAGCGAAAATCACCCTAAAGGCAGAGGTGCATTATGTGGAACAATTTATTCAAACCAATGGATACGCTACAAAAAGGGCTTTCTGCGAGTTGGACACGCAACGCCGTAATACGCAACAACATAGCAAATGTTGAAACCCCGAATTTTAAGGCATCGGACGTAGAATTTGAAGCACTTTTCAAGAGAGCCGCAGAGGGCGGCGCGTTTGTCGGATACAGGACACACGAAAAGCACATTCCGATAGGCGCAGGAGATATAAGCAGTCTGACGCATAGAATATATCAGCGGAGAGATACCTCAATGCGGGCGGACGGCAACAATGTGGATATTGAGTCCGAAAATGTCAAGCTCGCACAAAATTCACTGCAATATAACGCGATGATGGAAAAGCTAAACAGTGAAATCCGCCGTATGCGGCTCGCAATAAGCGAGGGTCGATAGACGGGCAGTTACATAATTAAGAGGTAATAATATTATGGCATTTATGAGTTCAATGAGTATCAGCGCATCGGCACTGACAGCAACAAGACTTCGTATGGAAGTAATTTCAGAAAACATGGCAAACAGCAGTACGACAAGGACGGCGGACGGCGGGCCATACCGCAGAAAATATGTAGTGTTTCAGGAGAGAACCAACGACAGGGGCTTTGCGGCTTTCTTTAATCGGACACGCCAAGCTCAGGGCGGTGTGCGTGTAGTTTCGATTGGAGAAGACCAGTCAGAGTTCAAGTATGACTACAACCCCTCGCACCCGGATGCGGACGAAAACGGGTTTGTCAGACTGCCGAATATTGAAGTGGTTCAGGAAATGGTCGATATGATGGCGGCATACAGGGCGTATGAAGCGAACATCACGGCACTCAACGCCTTTAAGGATATGGCGGTTAAGACGTTGGAAATCGGCAAGTAAAGCGTGAAAAGTAAAGCGTGATTTTTCATTAAAATAAAACAACAGACAGCGAAACATATCTTGGAGGAACAATATGCAACTAAATCCGCTATCAACAAATTTAATGCACCTGTTCAATAATGAGCCGCTACGCACCGCTATCAGTGATTTATCCGAGCGGGACGGTAGCTTTGCGAACATACTCAGTGATGCGTTTGAAGCGACCACCGCCACAGATGCGATGGATAAGTCCTCGACGTTAGCGTTGTTGTCGGGAGAGGGCGACGACCTATCGGGGATGCTCATAGATGCGCAAAAAGCGGAGCTTGCCCTACAGCTTACACTGCAAATAAGAAACAAGATAATTGACGCATACCAAGAAGTTATGAGAATGTCCGTATAAAACTGACAATGAATTAACATTTAAGATAAGAGGGACAGATATACAAAATGCCGCCGGACAGAGTAATATTATTTATCATTGGTACGGTTGTTATCCTTTTTGGTGCTTACTATGTAACGTACTACATAGGCATGAAAGCATCGGGACAAACCCGTGCAGGGTTGCGTAACAGAAACATTGTCGTGCTTGACCGCTATTCGATAGCCCGCGACAAGTGTTTTTGCGTTGTTGAAATAGCGGGAAAGGTCTATGTCGTAGGAGTAACAAACAACTCAATGACACTCTTAGACAGCATTGATTCAGAAACCTTTGCCGAGCTGACCTCAATAACCGACGAGAAACCGCAAATGCCTTGGGGCAATACACCCGTCGGACAGTACGGGAACAAGCTGACGAAAAAAGTAGTGGCTTTTGTCGCCGCCAAAACAGGCAAAAGTGCGGGAGCTTCTGAAAGTGCCGCCGCCGCTTCTGCCACCCCCGCCGCTTCCGAAAGCGGCTCCACCCCCGCAAAAGAAACATTTCAGAACACCATGAAAAAAGCCACGCAAGACGTTTCGGAGGACGACTGATGCCGATAGATGTTGGTGCCGAAGGAGATGTCGGCACGATAAATGAAATAGTGCAAACACTGTTCGGGCAGAGCTCACAGACTGTGGACATCGTAATACTGCTCACAATCCTTACGCTCCTGCCGTCGATACTGATGATGCTTACGGGCTTTACGCGTATCATCATTGTCCTGTCCTTTGTCCGTCAGGCGGCAGGTCTGCAGCAAACGCCGCCAAACCAGATTCTTATCGGACTTGCTTTGTTTTTGACATTTTTTATCATGCAGCCTGTGATTTCGGAGGTCTACGAAGAAGCCTATGTGCCGTTTACCGAAGGGCAAATGGAACAGCAAGAGTTTATTGAACGCTCAATGCTTCCGATACGAACATTTATGTTGGAGCAGGTGTTTGAAAGCGACCTTAACTTTTTCGTCAACATGTCGGGAGAGGATTACAGCGAAGTAGACTTAGAAGATATACCGAACGCCGTACTCATTCCCGCGTTTATCACGAGCGAGATAAAGCACGCAATGTTTATCGGATTTCTGATATATCTGCCTTTTATCGTAATCGACATGATAGTCGCAAGTACCCTAATGGCAATGGGTATGATGATGCTTCCGCCTGCAATGATTTCTTTGCCCTTTAAGGTTTTACTCTTTGTCATGGTAGATGGGTGGCAGCTTATAATCGGTTCGTTGTTTACGTCATTCTTGTAGCGAGGGTAGATGTGATATGGTTGATTCAAATGTAATAATCAGTATATTAAGTGATGCAATCTCTACGGTAGTATTCAGCGCGGCTCCGATGTTGCTCGTCGCTGTGGTCATCGGTCTTATAATATCAATCTTTCAGGCGACAACGCAGATTAACGAGCAAACGCTGGCGTTCGTCCCGAAAATCGTGTGTGTCATGCTTGCTCTGCTCCTTTTCGGCAATTTTATTTTTTCCAACGTCGGCGGATTTACCACGCGGCTTTTTGAAACGCTGAACACCTTATTGATTTCGTAGGGATTTATTATGACTGATGTGGCTGTGTCAATATTAGCAAGTGCGGACTACTTTCTCTTGCTTTTGGTACGTGTTGGAGGGCTTGTAATTGCATCGCCCATATTCGGCAGGGTGAATGTGCCCGGTATAGCTAAAATCGGATTAGTTGCCGCCCTGACCTACTTGTTCTTTTTGATATTTCCGCAGACAACTCCGCTTGAATATACAACACTCTTTGGCTTTATGCTCCTCATAGCAGGTGAACTTTTGCTCGGTATGGCACTCGCTTTTGTGTGTAATGTGTTCTTCTCGGTGGTTGCGTTTACGGCGGGGCAGTTGATAGATATGCAGATTGGGTTCGGTATCGTAAACGTATTTGATGCCCAAAACAACACGCAAGTACCTATGATGGGAAACGTACTCAACATAATGCTGCTGATACTGTTTTTCCTTGTAGAGGGGCATATCAGGCTCATTGAAATGATGTATCTGACCATTGACAGGATGCCGATAGGCACACTCATGTTCTCGGCGGCGATAGGGTATACGGCTATGGAGCTGTTTATGCGGGCTTTTGTACTCGGCGTTATGATGGCGCTCCCTATTATAGCCTCAGGCTTGACTCTCGAAATCGGGTTTGGAATGATGATGCGGGCAGTTCCGCAGATACATATGTTCGTGGTCGGAATACCGCTTAAAATGATGGTGGGACTTACGGTGTTTGGTGTGACACTACCGGTATTCGCAAATTTCAGCAACAGAGTGTTTTCAGAGCTTTTTGTCGGAATCGAGAAAATGTTTGCAAACTTTGTGGGATAGGTGACTTATGGGCGGAGATAGGGACGGCAAAACAGAAAAAGCTACCCCAAAGAAGCGCAGAGATGCCAGAAAAAAGGGGCAGGTGCGCCGAAGTACGGATGCGAATACTACAATCTGTACCATAATTATGTTCGGAACATTGTTCTTTATATGGGAGTGGTTCACGGGGCAGATGAAGAATGTGTTTTACGAGTTTCTCAGTCCTGCCAGTGTGTCACAGATTGCAGACGGAATGTCACTGCCGGAAATAACGAGCATATTCACGCGTATGATGATTGCTCTGTTCAGTGCCGTAGCCCCGATACTGGGGGCTGCCATGGTTGCGGGAATAGCCGCGAATTTGCTTCAGGTAGGATTTTTGTTTACCACAGAGTCGATGAAATTTAAGCTCGACAAGATTAACCCTATTAAGGGGTTAAAGAATATGTTTTCCATGAGAAAGCTCGTGGATTTGGCGAAAAATATATTGATTATTATCGTCGTCGGATATGTGGCATACTCAGATTATGTGGCACTGCTCGGAAAATTTACAAGCTATGTGGGGCAGAATGTCGAAGCCTCGTTTATAGAGATTATACGGACAGCTATTATGATGGCACTCAAAATGTGTATCGCTATGGTATTTATTTCGTTAGGTGATTTTCTGTATCAGCACTGGAAGCACGAGCAAGACTTAAAAATGACAAAGCAGGAAGTCAAAGACGAATACAAGAATACAGAGGGTGACCCTAAGATAAAGGGCAAAATTCGTCAAAAGCAAATGCAGATGAGTGCGATGCGAATGATGGCAAAGGTTCCCGAAGCCGACGTTGTTATAACAAACCCCACACACTATGCGGTAGCACTGTTATACGAGGAGGGCGTGAAAAGTGCCCCGACGATAATTGCGAAGGGACAGGACTACATAGCGTTAAAAATGCGTGAGGTCGCAATGGAAAACGGTGTGCAAATCGTAGAAAACCCGCCGCTCGCGCAGTCGCTCTACGCAATGTGTGAGATTGATGATGAAGTGCCTGAGGAGCTGTATCAAGCAGTAGCAGACGTTTTGGTGTTTGTCTACAGGCAAAAAGGCAAGCTCCCGCAAAGGCAGAAAAGCTGAGGGTAGGCAGGACGTAGCCGACAGGACAGGAGAGCCGACGACGGGACAGGAGCGCACAACCAAACTGCCCCAACAATAAAACAAAGAAAGGTGGTGAGAAAAAGTGAAAGCATCTGATATATCAATAGCTTTAATATTGCTTGCAGTATTGATGGTTATGATTTTCCCGCCAAACACAATGCTGATGGACTTTTTGCTCATCACTAATCTGGCTGTAAGCATAATTATCTTGCTGTTTTCGCTTTACCTGAAAGACCCCGTCGATTTTTCCGTATTTCCCACCATACTTTTGTTTGTAACCCTTTTGCGGCTGTCGCTGAACCTTGCGACTACCCGCCTTATCTTAGGAAACGAGGGCGATGCGGGAGCGGTTATCAAAGCCTTCGGAGAAGTTGTCGTCGGGGGCGATATTGCGGTTGGTATCATTGCGTTCTTGATAATCCTGATAATTAACTTCATGGTTATTACAAAGGGTGCAGAGCGTGTTGCTGAGGTTTCCGCAAGGTTTACACTCGATGCTATGCCGGGTAAGCAGATGTCGATAGATGCAGACCTCAACAGCGGATTTATCGACGAACAGCAAGCCCGTGAGCGGCGTGAGAAAATTCAGCAAGAAGCGGATTTCAACGGAGCTATGGACGGTGCCAGTAAGTTCATTAAGGGTGATGCGATAGCGGGACTTTTGATTACATTTGTTAATATCATAGGCGGGCTTATAATAGGCTCGGTAACTATGGAGCTTCCGTTTGGAGAGGTCGCCAGAATCTTCACGTTGGCGACCATAGGAGATGGGCTTATTTCCCAGATACCCGCGCTTTTGGTGTCGGTCGCCTCAGGTATAATAATAACCCGCTCGACAAGAGGGGCAACATTCGGAACTGAAATGGCACAGCAAATACTCAGTCAGCCGTATGCTCTGATTATGGGCGGTGTTTTGATTTTGTTAATCAGCCTGATGCCGGGACTGCCTATGATTCCGATGTGGATTATCGCAATTATTTTGATGATAATCGGATATATCAACTATAATAAAATACAGGAAGAGGAAGCTGTTGAGGTGCATGAGGAGGAAGAAGTGGTAGCAGAAGAAAAACGCAAGCCTGAAAGTGTCACGGCACTTTTACAGGTAGACCCGATAGAGCTTGAATTTGGCTACGGAATAGTCCCAATGGTAGATGTTTCGCAAGGCGGCGACCTGCTTGACCGCGTTGTTATGATAAGGCGGCAATGTGCTATTGACATGGGCGTAATCGTACCCGCGATTAGGCTACGCGACAACATTCAACTCGGAACAAACGAGTATTGCATAAAAATAAAGGGTGTGGAAATCGCAAAGGGCGAGATAATGAGTGACCACCTTCTCGCACTAAGCTCAGGCGATGTAGAGGAAGAAATCTACGGTATTCCGACAGTAGAACCCACCTTCGGGCTTCCCGCTTTGTGGATACCAAAGAGCGAGCGTGAAGAAGCTGAAATGATGGGGTATTCAACAGTTGACCCGCCGTCGGTTATCGCAACCCACTTGACGGAGATTATAAAACGTCACGGACACGAGCTACTGAACAGACAGCAGGTGCAAACGCTCATAGACAACCTGAAAAAAGTTCAGCCCGCGCTTGTTGATGAGGTTGTGCCGAAAATGTTTTCTCTCGGCGAAATTCAGAGAATTTTATCAAATCTGCTTTCCGAAAATATACCGATTCGCGATATGGCATCCATTGTCGAAGCCTTGGGCGATTACGGACACCTGACAAGGGACACGGATTTGCTGACGGAGTATGTAAGACAAGCCCTCAAACGCTCAATTTCCAAGCGTTTTATCCCCGACGATGTCGCTTATGTAATAACGCTCGACCCGTCGCTTGAACAAATGATAGTAGACAGCACGAAGCAGTCGGAGCATGGAACATACCTTGCTATTGAGCCTATGCAGGTACACTCGATTTTTGACAAACTTCGCGTTATAATAGAGAATATGAAAAACAAGGGCAGAACCCCGATAATCCTAACGTCCCCCGTTGTGAGAAGACAATTCAGAAAAATTGCGGAACAAATTTCACCGGAGCTTGCGGTTTTATCGTATAATGAGATAGACAGTGCGGTTGAGGTGCAGTCAGAGGGCGTAGTCGCTTTGTAAATTATGATTACGGGTTAAAAAGGAGTATGGAGTGCAAATCAAGACGTTCAGAGTAAACAATATGGACCAGGCAATGCGCGCCGCCATACGCGATTTGGGCGCGGATGCGTATATGCTTTCCAGCAGGAAGGTGAGCCCAAAGGGGTTCTTCGGATTTTTACGCAAGCCTGTACTGGAGGTTTCGTTTGCTTACGACCCTGCAAACTTGCCGTCCGTTAATAAAATAGACTCGCTCATAGAAGCGGGGGCGAGCAGTCGCGGAAAAGCGGGCATGGTTGATATGCCGACATTACAGCAGTCGGAAAAATTAGAACAGCGTATGGACTTTTTTGAGTCAACGCTGAGAGAATTTATAGACAAGTTCGACATCATCAAACGTGATGTTACCTATGATTATCCCGAAGATATACAGACACTGCTGAAAAAGATGATTGACGAAGGGGTCAGGGAGGAGCTTGCGCACTCGCTTGCAAAGCAAACGGAAAAGCTCATGCGAAGCAAGCCCGGTATAAGCTCGGTTGAAATCCTCGAACATTTACTGCAAGAACAGCTTGGCAGAGCAGAGCCGATACTGCACAAGAAATTTACTCAAAAGGTTGTGCTCATGCTCGGACCTACGGGTGTCGGAAAAACAACGACTATTGTTAAACTTGCGGCGGATTTTGCCGTCAAGCAAAGAAAAAAAGTAGGAATAATCAATACCGACACATACCGCGTAGGGGCGCAGGAGCAATTGAAAACATACGCGGATATTCTGGGAGTGCCGATTCAATTGGTATATTACCCTGACGAAATTGCAACTGCAATGGAGGAGATGTCCGACAGGGATATAATTTTTGTGGACACAGCAGGCAAACGACCGGGTGACGAACAGCACAGGGATGAGCTTTTGGACATGATACGCATATTGAAGCCTGAGGATGTCCTGCTCTGCTTGTCGGCGACAACAGGCTTTTCCTCAATCAAGGAAATGGTTGACACTTACGGATTTATTGACAACTACCGTCTTTTGATTACTAAGCTCGACGAAACAAAGTATCGAGGTGTTCTTTTGAATATCAGTTGGTATACCCGCAAGCCGATTGCGTATGTCACAACAGGGCAAAAAGTACCTGACGAGATAGAAATAGCAGACATTGAGAGAATAGTTAAGGAAATTGTCGGATGATTATTGACCAAGCGGCAAATTTAAGAGAGATGATGGGAAAGACCCGTGATGTTCGCGTTATTTCCGTAGCGAGCGGCAAGGGCGGTGTCGGCAAGTCGAGTATCTCGGTAAACCTCGCCATTATTATGAGCAGACTTGGGAAGCGTGTGCTTATACTCGATGCGGACTTCGGGCTTGCTAACATTGACGTAATGCTTGGAATTACAACGCGCCTTGACCTGCGTTATTTTCTCAAGGGCGAGAAAACAATTCAGGAGATTATTCAACTGGGGCATGAGGGCGTGCGCTTTATATCAGGAGGTTCGGGTGTCAGTGAGCTTATCAACATGAGCAACGAACAGCTTGAATCAATGCTTTCCACGATAGTTCACGCCGCTTCTGATACTGTCCTTGATGCTCCGATTGACGTTATAATCATGGACGCGGGAGCGGGGGTCAGCAATACGATAATGCAGACACTACTTGCATCAAGCGAAACAATAGTGGTCACAACCCCTGAACCGACGGCGTTTTTGGACGCATACGCGCTTGTGAAAACAATTGTAAAGCACGATGCGACACACCCGTTGCACTTGCTCGCGAACAAATGCGAGAAGCCGAGAGAAGCGCAATCCGTTCTGGAGGGATTTGTCAACGCGTGCGGAAGACATCTCGGAAAGAACATCAATCCGCTCGGACTTATTTCGTACAATCACAATATTACAACATCAATAAAAAGGCAAATGCCGATAACCGTCAGCGACCCATATTGCGCGACATCAAGAGAAATTGACATAATTGCAAGGTCATTGCTTAATATGCCCGTGCGTGAATCGGGCGGTGTTTTATCAAGAGTTTTTTCCCGAATACTGCGCCCGTGAATATATTGTTGCACAATGTCGCTAAGAGTAGTAAAATAGTATTGATACTGTAGAATATGCGGTAGGAAGTATACAATTATATGGCGGAGAAGAATCAAGATATAAATGAAGAGCTTATAGTTGTGGGGGACAAGGTTGACCTTGTTGTTCCGTCAGCGCAAGTATATAGGGCGATGATTGAGGACAGGATTGAGGACGGGCCGTTTCTTCTCGCGATTCCCAGCCGCAAGGGCATTCCCATGTCGGTTCAGCAGGACGATGTCATTTACTTAGTGTTTTACCGCGATTCGGGCAGATATATAGCGCAAATGCAGGTTATAGGCTTGGAGCGGCGGGGAGAAATACGCTATATGTGGCTTCTGCAAAAAACCCGCGCACAAAGAAATCAAAGGCGAGGTGCATATCGCCTACCCGTCAGCCTCAGTGTACAGATATATGAATATGATGAGGATATTGAAAGAGGGCTCGCAGGGGCGGAAAGCGACGAAGCAAGCGCGGTATCTCTCGAAAAAGCGGACAGCAGGGATTTAAGCATAACGGGGATAGCTCTTATCACGAAGAAGCAATATCAAATAGACGATAAATGTATATTGGTAATGAAAATGCAAAGCTCTTTGACAGATATAAGAAGCTCAAGAGCGACCGTCGAAACACAGACTATTCAAACAACGGCAACGGTCAAACGCAGTATCCCTTGGCGCGTAAGCGGCAAATTTAACACAGGAATGCACTTTTTCGGCATGATGCAACACACAAGCGAAGAAATCGCGCAGTTTGTTCTCGCGGAGCAACAAAGACAGATGAGAATGAGGAGACGCAGTTAATGGCACAAACGTCACAAAAGCTAACTCCTGAGCAAATCGCGGAGTTGTGGGCAACCTACAAGGGAACCGGTGATATGAACGCAAAAAATGACCTTTTGCTTCATTATGCCTATGTTGTCAGGTGGACAGTTCGGCGCATGATGCCGAAATACAATGATTATAATGAGTATGACGACCTCGTTAGCTGCGGAATGATTGGGCTTATAGATGCCGTTGACAAGTTTGAACTCAAGCACGAGGTAAAGTTTGAAACATATGCGGTCACGCGCATACGCGGGGAAATTTTGGACTATATGCGCTCGCAGGACTGGGCATCGCCGAGCTTACGCAAGAAGATAAACCAAATATCGAACACATATGAGGAGTTTGAGAAGATACACCCGCACAGGTCGGTTGATGAAGATGTCGCCGACAAGCTGGAAATGACGGTAGACCAGGTTCATAAAATTCTCAACCAATCGCATATGTTCAACCTGATAAATTTTGAGGACGCGCTTGGAGCGGGTGGCGGCGAAGCTGATATACGAAACTATGACGAGAAAACGCCCGAAGAAGAGCTTTTGGAAAAAGAAAAGAAAATGCTTCTGACGGAAGCAATAGACGAGCTTCCCGAAAAAGAAAGACTTGTTATAACGCTCTATTATTATGAGGGTCTGCTGCTCAAGGAAATTGCGGATATTATGAATGTAACGGAATCTCGCGTATCGCAGATACACTCAAAGGTTCTTGCAAAAATGAGAATGAAACTGGAAAAAGTAATATATTGATAAAGAAATGGTGATGGGGGGGTGGCAGTCTTGAGAGGTAAGTACTTCACAGCGAATACGCTTGATGATGCGACAAAAATGGCGTATGAGTATTTTGGCGGCGAGAACACCGAGCTTAAAATAGATGTTATCAGCGGCAGAGATGCGGTTCCGTCAGACGAAGCCGGAAGTGAAGCGATTGAGGCTGAACCTTGGACGATTGTGGCAATACAGGGTGCGCTCGCGGCAATAAGCAACATGAACTCATTTTTCGGGTTGTATTACGAACCCGACGGCGTTTATTTGGAGGTTTACGAGAGCCGCGGAATCGGCGGTGACTTGGACAGCAATGATTTAATCGAACACCTGAGAAGAAAGCGCACGGAAGGTATCGCTATATCTGTTATTCAAGACCTTGTACAGCGCAAAGCGGGTCGTGCAAAAATAGCTTCGCCGCAAAGGGAGTACGTATATGGCGAGGATATGAGTGTCACTGTGACGGGCGACGAGAGGGAGGCCTCCGTAAGATTGCTTGAACCCGAACCGAACGGCACTTTATTGGATTTGTCCGCCGCTAAAAAAATACTTGCGGAAAACGGGGTTATACACGGCATTGATGAAGAAGGAATCAACTCAATGCTTTCTGCTAAAGTGTATAATGAGCCTTATGTTATAGCAAGGGCAACCCCTCCGACAGACGGAGAAGACGGTAAGCTCTTACTTCACTTTTCCACCGAAGAAAGAACGGGCAGACCGAGAGAGATTGACAGTACGGGACGGGTAGACTTCCGCTCATTGGATTTGTATGTTCCTGTCACGGAGAATCAACTGCTCGCATCGAGAACTGCGGCAACGCAGGGCGAGCCGGGCACGTCGGTCAAAGGAAACGTCATTAAACAGCGTTTGGGGAAAGAAGCAGTGTTGCCGAGAGGCAAGAGCATTACTTATAACGATGACAGGACAGAGGTTTATGCGGCATGTGCGGGCATGGTGGAGTATGTAGGCGGTGCACTCAACGTATCTAACGTGTACAGCATTAACGGCGACTGTGATATAAGCACAGGAAATGTGGATTTTGACGGATGCGTACAGATTTCAGGCAGTGTCCGCTCAGGTAATACAGTAAAAGCAACCGGAGGAATTTCCGTCGGGGGAAGTGTTGAGGGCGCAACGCTCATATCCGGTGGGAATGTTGAGATTAAGGGCGGTATGATGGGCGCGGATAAAGGTGTGATTGATGCGGCAGGCTCGGTATCGGTCATGTTTATAGAGCGCGGCAAAATTTCGTCAGACGGGCCAATCAAAGTCGATGTTGCCATACACAGCACGCTTGAAACAAGCAGTACGATACTTGCATCAGGAAAAAGAGGTGCGATTATCGGAGGTAATGCAAATGCGGCAGGCGATATTATCGCAAACTTTATCGGTGCGCTGTCAAATACAAAGACGTTTATAAGGGTCGGTTTTTTGCCGAGAAAACGCGCACAGCTTGAAGAGCTTGAGCGAGATATGGAAAGAATAAAAACAGAAAAAACCAAACATATCCAATTGTTTGCGTACCTTGAGAAAAACAAGGCTACCATGAATAAGGAAACATGGGAAAAGCTATACGTTTCGGGCATGGAAAATAAGCGTATCAATGCGGAAACGGAACAGTCGCACATAGCCGAGATAGAAAGGCTTAACTATGAAATGGAACACGCTACCGAGAACAAGGTGCATGTGCTTGAAACGGCTTTCGGCGGTTCGCGCATTACTATAGGCAATACGTCACTCGTGATAAACGACGACATCAGCTTTGCGACATTCAGATATGGTGAAGGAGAGATTACTTACGGCCCGTGTGAAAAAAGCAAGTCGGACTACAAGTAGGGGGCGTTTGTTTGTGCGCGGCGCATTTATGCACCGCAAGCAGGGCGGCTTGCACCGCAAGCAAGGTTGCTTGCGGGCACAAAAGACGGCGTGTGTTGAGGGGGGAGGAGCATTATGTCAATCAAAGGCATTGATACGCAGATAATGATTACGCGAACAGCGGACGCGGCAAGAGATACAAGTGCAATGCAAAGACATCCCCAAATATCGCAGGAGAATACTGCGGACAGATTCAAGGCAGAAAGTGTGCTCAACCAGTCAAGAGTTCAGTCTACAGAAGAAAGTGAAATGGAGAACATACGCACGGATATTGACGGCGGCGGGTCAGGTGCCGCCGGAGGCGGAGGCTCTCCCCAAGATGAAGAAGAAATGACAGAGGAGCAAATGAGAGACCTTATGGTCGCCCCTGCCGAGCATGAGCAAATTATAGATATTATGATATAGTCAGGAGATAAAAATTGGGCGCGGAATATTACGCATTTGCATTATTTATAGCGGGACTTGTCTGCATTGTTGCGATTGTATTCAAGGTATTGTTTTCCGACATCAAAAGAAAAAACAAAATGCTTGATGAGCGCGAAACACAGGTTTTGCACACATATAACGCGGTCGAAACAATCATGGAGGAGTTCCAAGACCAAGCTAAAGCGACCATTGAGGAGCTAAAGCTCAGAGAACAGGAGTACCGCGCTGCCATGCAGAACATGGCGGCATTTCAGCTACCCCCCGAACTGGAAAAAAAGGCGCAGGTCATAGACAAAGTGCCGCGCCCGTTATCCCTTGATGCAAACAGGATAAAGGTGGCAGGAGAGGTCATAGAGCGTGCGGAGCGGCACATGGGCTATGACATATCGACTGCGGCTACTGCGATTTCTGCGGAGCCGTCGGTGCAGACGCAACAGGCAGTGCCATCCTACACGGCAGACCCGCCGCCGATAGACATCTTTAAGCAAGCAGTTCCCGTTGTACAGCAGACAAAATCCGAAATCAAGCCTGTGGTATTTCAAAAGTTTTTTGACGATGCCGTCGATGCCCCGCCGCCAACGCCGTATGCCCCCGCACAGGTCAACGGCGGTTCAAGGAGAGATGCTATATTGGCTTTATCCGACGAGGGTAAGACCGATGTTGAGATAGCCAGTCAGCTCGGCATAACCCGCAACGAGGTGCAATTAGTAATAGGACTGACAAGATAACAACCGTCGGGGCAGACCTTACCCGTAATCCGTTCGGCATAGCAGACGGTGTCCGCGACCTGTAAACCAACAATAACTAAAGTTCTTCGCAAATCATACGATAATATTATCAGGAAGACTATTCCCATAATTGTTTGTATGATTTTTTTATGAAGGTGGAGCGCTGTTAGGTGACTAGAGGTCTTTATATCGCAGGCACAGGGATGATGCTGCAACGCAGAAGGATGGAAACCATAACAAACAACATAGCAAACTCCGATACAACGGGGTATAAAAAGGAGCACTTTTTGTCGCACAGCTTTGACGAAGTGTTGCTTTCGCGTATGAATGACCACAACCAATACTGGCCGTACCGCGATGTCGGGCCGCTCAACCTCGGAACGCAAGTAGACCACCTGTTTATTGATTTTGCGCAAGGCAATCTTGAAGGAACGGAAAGACCGACCGACTTTGCGCTTATCGGGGAAAACAACTTTTTTATCGTGCAAACGGCGGACGGAGAACGCTACACGCGTTCAGGGCATTTTTACATAGACACGGAAGGTTATCTGATAGACGGCGACAACAACCGCCTGCTTGGTACGAATGGGGCAATATACGTCGGCGGACTTGACTTTTATGTGAACACATCAGGACAGGTTTACACGGAAGACGGATATGTCAACACTATCAGGGTTGCATCATTTGAAGACCCGACCACGCTTCGGCGGCAAGGCGGAAACCTGTATTTCGCAACGGTCGCGCCGCAAGGTGAAACCGCGCCTTATGCGATAGCACAGGGATTTTTGGAAAGCTCTAACGTAGACATCGGGCGTGAAATGGTTGATATGTTGGCGATGTACCGCACATACGAAACTAATCAGCGTATGCTGACAATGATAGATGAAACAACGGCAAGAGCCGTAAACGATATTGGGAGATTACGCTGATGTATGAAGCACTATCAATAGCGGCAACAGGGCTGCGCAACCAACAAATGAGGTTGGACGTAATAGCAAATAATGTTGCTAATGTTAATACGGTGGGCTATAAGTCCACAAGACTTGATTTCAAGGATGCGCTGTATACAGCGGGCTTAGTTCCCGGTTTGCCGAGAAGCGTTGACGAGAATCAGCAAAAAGGTCACGGTGTACTGGTTATGCACATCGGCAGGGAGTTTCGCCCCGGCAACCTTGAACGGACAGAAAATCCGCTTGACCTTGCGATAGAAGGAAAAGATGCCTTTTTCTCGGTGCGGGACCAGAACGGCAATGTCTTATACACGAGAAAAGGTAACTTCAGCCTTAGTGCAGAAGCAGATGCAACGTATCTCGTAACCTCTGAGGGCTTCTATGTGCTTGACGTAGACGGCAACAGAATACCAATCCCGTTCGGTGCTAATTCGTTGGAAGCTGACGTGGACGGTACGTTGCGTTTTCTCATAGGGACAGAGGAAATAGGGCGCGCACAGCTTGGAATCTTCAAGTTCCGCAATGTCTACGGGTTGGAAGCATCCGGTGACGGAAACTATGCGGCGACACCCGCCGCAGGAGAGCGGCGCGTTGCCGACGACTTTGTTGTGCGGCAAGGCATGTTAGAGGGCTCTAACGTACATCTCGGCGAAGAAATGACACGCCTTATAAGAACCCAAAGAGCGTTCCAATTAGCCTCCCGCGCACTGACAACGGCGGACGAAATGGAAGGTATCGCAAACAACATGAAACGCGGGTAAGCGGGTAACTTAGGTTAAGTTTGTCAATGAGAAGTTTTCCGTAGCGCAGATATTTAAGGTGTTTTATTTTTATCTTGTATTGTTCGCTCATGGAGGACAGCATCATATGAAAAAAACAAATGGCCATGTTGTCATTTTCAAAACTGAGGATGAAAAAATATCCGTTGATGTGCGCTTTGATGAGGAAACAGTTTGGTTGACATTAGACCAAATGGCGGAGTTATTTGAGCGCGATAAATCTACGGTTTCGCGCCATATCAAAAATGTTTTTGAAGAAGGCGAACTTGAGCGTGATTCAGTTGTTGCAAATTTTGCAACAACTGCCGCTGACGGCAAAACTTACCAAGTCGATTATTTCAATCTTGATGTAATAATTTCTGTAGGATACCGCGTAAAATCCCTACGAGGCACACAATTTCGTAAATGGGCAACAGGCCGCCTTAACGAGTATATCCGCAAAGGTTTTACAATGGACGATGAACGGCTTAAAAATGGCGGCGGGCGTTATTTCCGTGAACTTTTACAACGGATTAGAGATATACGGAGTAGCGAACGCAATCTCTATCAACAAGTAACCGATATTTACGCTACGGCCATTGACTATGACTCGAAAGCGAAAACAACAAGGGAGTTTTTTGCCACGGTTCAAAACAAGATGCACTACGCCGCCCACAAGCACACAGCCGCCGAACTGATTTACGAAAGAGTAGACAGCAATAAGCTCCATGTTGGAATGACAAATTTCAAAGGAGAATATGTTACCAAAAGTGATGTGGGTATTGCGAAAAATTTTCTGACTGAGCGCGAATTAACCGTGTTGAACTTGCTTGTTTCGCAATTCTTGGATTTTGCAGAGCTGCAAGCATTAGAAGAAAATCCCATGACGATGGAAAATTGGGTAGAAGAACTTGACCGCCAGCTATTAGGCAACCGTCGCGAAGTGCTGAAAGGCAAAGGGCGCATATCTCATAAACAAGCTATCGAAAAAGCAGAAACGGAATTTGAATTATATCGTGCAAATGAAATGGCGCAGTTAGTAAGCGATTTTGACCGAACCATTAAGCAGATTACACAAAAGGATATTTCCGAGGAGATTTGATATGACCGATACACAGCAACGTGCCGCCCGCCATAAAATTCGCTACCGATTGGAAAGGCAAGGGATATGAAAAAGGACAAAGCCAACCTTTTTGGACGGACGAGTTGGTAATGATTTGACAACAACTGGTGGGCCTACCGTTTGGACTGAGATAAGAAACGGAGAGCCAGCACGCCATAA
>Ga0099364_10001330_pt1 | contig 40980 bp, 41 predicted proteins | sample TergutTh196P3_FD_73070 | JGI IMG/M metagenome (GOLD analysis project Ga0099364, IMG submission 73070) | Microcerotermes parvus P3 segment gut microbial communities from Pointe-Noire, Republic of the Congo - Th196 P3 | ecosystem: Host-associated > Arthropoda: Insects > Digestive system > Gut ...
CAACCGATAGAGCGGAGCACTTACTCCCTTCTGAATATGCTTCTGAGCCAATTGAGGCAAAAAGCATTAACACCGCTATCATAAAAAATTTCACCAGCTTCTCCTGTAAGACCTACCTCAAAAAATCCGCGCTAAAAACGCGCCAGTGTTTTCTGCCGGGATTGGCAGCCAAACGTGATGCCCCGCGCCGGGCGCGACTTCCACAGGCTCTCTGGCGGCGTTTTCCATGCGCTCAACCATGATAATGCTGTTCCCCTGGGGATGCACGATTTCCAGACTATCCCCCAGCGTAAAGCGATTTTTGACGACGATTTCCATTAGATTGCGTTCAGCGTCAAAACGCGCGGCATCGCCTACGTACTGGCTTTTGCTGGAGGCAGAGTGACCGCGTGAATAATTCTGGTATTCGTCAGGCTTGGCATGGCGTTGGTAAAAGCCGCCGGTGTAGCCGCGCTGGGCAAGGTTTTCCAGCGCGACCAAGAGCGCGGGATCGAAAGGCCGACCCGCATAAGCGTCATCAATAGCAATGCGGTAATTCTGGCAGGCGCGGGCGACGTAGTAGGCGCTTTTCGTGCGTCCCTCGATCTTTAGCGAATCCACGCCGATTTCAATCAGCCTCGCCACATGCTCAATGGCGCGTAAATCGCGGGAATTCAGAATGTAGCTGCCGTGTCCGTCCTCTTCCATCTGCATCCACTCGTCGGGGCGGCTGGCTTCTTCGATAAACACCGGCGCGAGAGCGCCCGCCGCGTCTTCTTCCGCAGGAGCTACCCGGTACTCCCAGCGGCAGGCGTTGGTGCAAACGCCTTGATTGGCATCCCGATGATTGAAATAGCCGGAAAGCAAACAACGGCCTGAATGCGCGATACATAACGCGCCATGTACAAAGACTTCCAATTCAATTTCCGGGCAGCGCGCGCGAATTTCGGCAATTTCTTCAAGCGAGAGTTCGCGGGAGAGAATGACGCGGGCGATCCCCAGCTTCTGCCAGAATTTCACCGCCGCCCAGTTCATGGTATTGGCTTGCACGGAGAGGTGAATGGGCATCTTAGGCCAGGCGTTACGCGCAATGTCAATCAAGCCGGGGTCTGCCATTATCAGGGCGTCCGGCTGCAAGGCGATAGCCGCTTCCATGTCGCGCCGCCAAGTGGTCAGTTTTGCGTTATGCGGCAGGAGATTGCTGACCAGATAGAAAGACTTGCCCGCTGCGTGAGTCATTTCTATCCCTTGGGCAAGGGCGGTGATAGAGCCGAATTCGTTGTTACGCGCCCGCAGCGAATAGCGGGGCTGACCGGCATAAACCGCGTCCGCGCCAAATGCAAGGGCGGCGGAAAGCATGACAAGGGAACCTGCGGGAGCCAGAAGTTCAGCGGGCATTAATACTGCGGAAGGGATGAAAAACTCAGCCTATCGAACCGTCGGGCGATACGGTAAAGACCCGGTTTTTACCGGCTTTTTTGGCGGCGTACATGGCGGCGTCGGCGCGTTTGATGGCGGAATCCTGCTTTTCTCCCAAAGTTAGTTGAGCGACTCCCGCACTGAAGGTAATCAGGAGCTTCTGGTTCTGGTAAAGAAAAAAGCGGCGGGTCAGGTTGCGCTGTAGACGGGTCACGACAGAGGCGGCATCGGCAAGCGAGGTTCCCGGAAAGATAAGGAGAAATTCCTCGCCGCCATAGCGGGCGACGCTATCCTGCGGGCGCAGGGTGTCGCGGATGACGCGGGTTAAATGAATAAGCGCCTCGTCGCCTGCGGTATGACCCTGGGAGTCGTTCAGTTGCTTGAAATTGTCAATGTCGAGGACGGAAATGCAAATTGGCAGCTCATGCCGTTCGGAGCGGGCGATTTCCTTGGTCAATGTCTCTTCCATGCCGCGCCGGTTCATGGCTCCGGTAAGTTGGTCATGGCGAATCAGATGGCTGGTTTCAGCCAGTTCGCGCTCCAGTATTATGATACGCTCTTCGGCCTCGACAACCTGGCGTTGCTTTTGTTGCAATTCATCACGCGATTGCTGGGCGTTGTATTGAATCGCGCGGGTTTCGCGCATGATTTCTTGCAGCACCGTCTCCAGTTCGCTGATGTTGTTGGCGGAGCTTACTTGGCGCGCGCACTTTTCTATCGTGTCATGGTAGCCGGAAGTCGCATCGGAAAAATTGGCGAGATGATCCACAAAACCGGAAAGCATATTTTTCAGCGCGTTTTGGGCTTCCTGCAAACCCAGCTTCAACTGACCCTGTTTGAAAATGACTTCCTTCATCCGCGTTTCGGCATCGTCCAATGCCCGCTGGGAAAGGGGTTGTTCCACGATTTCCCTAATCATGGCAATTTGCCCATGCAACCATTGGTCGTCCTGCAACAGTTCGCCTATGTTTTCGACGATAAGGCGGAGGAGTTGCAGCAGGCTGGCGCGCAGTTCGACCTGATCCTCAATGGCAAGGGACAGCCGGAATGTGAAACGCTTGAGCTTGCCCTTTATCGCTTCCAGTTGCTTTAAAGCTGTTGCGTTACGTATTTCTTTCCCCAGCTTTGCCGCGTCTTTTGCCAGAGCCGGATGGTCGTTAAGCAATGGCGCAATGCAGTTATCCAATACGTAAGCCAGCATTTCCCGAATTTCCGGCAGCAGGTCGGCGGTTTTGCCCATGTGTTCAGCAGGCTCGACCGGAGAGGCCGGCAGAGTTGCGGCTATCGCAGCCTTTTGGTCGTCCCCTGAGGGCGAATGGTCGGTAAGGGGAATATCGGCTGCCGCCTCGCCACGCGCCCAGGCGCGCGTCATTCCTTCCAGACGGGAGAAAAGAGCGCTCGGATTGGCGGATGCTCCTTCCAGAACGCGCTCCAGAGCCTCGCGTTTTTTCCCCGGCGTAATGGTAGATTTGTTGTCCCACTGTCGGACAAGTTCGTTAATCAGCCTGCCCCATGCCAGATGTTGCAGGTTCTCCAGGAGAGACAGCGGTTCGGAAAGCGCAAGCTCCAGAATGTCCCAGTTCTGGTTATCAATGGCCTCGCTAAGTTTACGCCCCAGCTTTACCTGCCCCGGCGCGTTTTGCCGTATGGTGTCCACCAAGCGACGCATTTCCTTTTCGGGAAAAGCGCCGCTCGCAACGGGTTGTCCGGAAATTTCGGCATAGAGCGCGTGGTAGTTTTCCGGAGTGGGCGGGATGCGACGGGAAGCCAACTGCCGGAAGGTTTCGCGGGCAATGTCGGTAGAATTGGATAAGGCAGGCATATGCGCGACTGTGAGATTTCTGAAGCCATTATTTTAGGCAATTTTTCTCGTTTGGGAATACAATTCGCACTTTCTCGCCCCTGTAGCATGAAGGTCGTGCAGTTGACTTGTAATCATCAGGAGTTGGTTCGATTCCGACCGGGGGCATGACATAACCATTCTCTGCATTCTCATATAGTTTTGTGTTGTATCATCAAACCTTAGAAAAACAAGGGTTCTGGGCTTTTTCTTGTCTATTACCGCCCAAACAAATTTACTTGAGTCTGGGTGTGTTTGGGTATACAATTGGGCGCGTATCCCATATATCATAACTGTAAAACCCTTTGTTTTCAATGACCACAGCGGTCGGTTGTATTCCTGTCGAGGCAAAAATCCGGGTAGGTTTCGAGATACGTCCCGCCGATGAGATCAATGCAGCAGGGCACGGCGGGGAAGACGGCATGGAGACATTCGGCAATGGCCGCCGGGTTTCCGGGCAGATTAATGATGAGACACTGACCCCTGATGCCGGCAGTCTGTCGGGAAAGAATCGCAGTCGGAACAGAGGCGATCGAGACTGAACGCATCCGCTCGCCGAAGCCCGGCAGTATTTTGGAGCAGACTTTTTCAGTAGCTTCCGGCGTGACATCACGGAGAGCCGGACCGGTTCCGCCGGTGGTGATGATAAGGCAGCAGTCTTCCCTGTCGCTGAGTTCACATAGCGTGGCCTCGATCAGCGCTTCGTCGTCGGAGATGATACGAACGACGGCTTCCCAAGGACTATTGAGCGCCTGAGTAAGCCAATCACGGATGGCGGGGCCGCCCTTGTCTTCGTATTCGCCCAGGCTGACCCGGTCGGAAACGGTAAGAATGCCGATGCGCGCTATGATGCTGTCCATATTGAAAGCCATCAGTCATGAGTAGGAATAGAGGCTACTGCCGGGAAATAGGGAATGTTCGCACAGCAAGCACCATAATGGATTATGCCCCTGCTTGCAAGTTTGTTGAAGGGATAACAGTAGAACACCAGGCAAACCATTGCAGGGGGTAGGCATATCAAGTTTTTGCTACGTGAAACTCTCTGTATCCGGCGTGTCTTGCCAGACTGAGGCTTCCAGGATTTGCGCCTGCGCTATGGCGCCCGCAGCTAGACCGTTAAGCCCGCTCGGAGCCACGAGCAGAACATCGGCGCACATCATGGAGAGAATATCGGCGCTGCTCTGCATGGTGTTTGGCGTCGCTACATAGGCTCCGGTTGCGTCGCGTGACAGTGTTGCGCGAATGAATTCGACGCGACCCTGCTTGGATTTGACCGCCTGGGTCAACCGGGCGGGAATCGTGCGGCGGAACAGGCGGCGGTGACCCATCAGGCGGCGTAGCGCGGGCAGGACGAGTTGCTCGAAGCAGACCATGCTGGAGACGGTGTTGCCTGGTAGGCAGAACACTAGGGCGCGCCCCAAGGTGCCGAATGCCACAGGGTGGCCAGGCCGCATTGTTACGCGCCAGAAGTGCATGGTAACGCCCAAGGTTGCGAGGGTTGGGCGCACATGGTCGTGCACGCCGACGGAGGCTCCGCCGGAGATGAGCAGCACGTCGTATTCGAGTCCTCTCTTGAGGAAGTCGGCTAATTCTTCCGGTTTGTCGCGCGCGATGCCGAGGAGCGCGGGTTCGATGCCCAAGGCTTGCACTTGCGCCATGAGGGCGTAGCTGTTTGCGTCGGGGATTTTGCAGGGGTCGAACGGATCACTCAGAGCTTCGAGTTCGTCGCCGTTTGACAGTATGGCGACGCGCGGTCTACGAGCGACTTTTACTTTTGATCGCTTGACTGTGGCCAACACGCCGATCGTGCCGGGTGCGATTTCTTCTCCGGGTTGGAGCACGATGTCGCCCTCGCGCATGTTCTCGCCACGCCAACGGATGTCGGTGGCGAGTTTGACGGGAATGGTAAATTCGACTGCGCCGTTTTCCAGCGCTCGGGTGTCTTCCGCGCGGACGATGGTATCCGCGCCTAGAGGCAGTGGCGCGCCCGTCATGATCCTGGCGCACTGACCCGGCTGGAGGAAGAGGCGAGGGGTGTCGCCCGCCTTGATGTCTTCGATGACTTGCAGCGTTTGCGGGGCGTTTTCGATGTCGGCGGCGCGCGCGGCGTAGCCGTCCATTGCAGAAACATCGTAAGGCGGCAGGTCGCGGTTGGCGCGAACTTCTTCGGCCAGCGCCCGACCGAGCGCCTCTCCAAGTCCGACTTCTTCCGCGTCCAAGGGGGCAATCCTGTCGAGGATGCAGGCTTGTGCTTCCAAAACGGATAGGCTGGGGATTTTTGCGGTTTCGCTTGAGGAAGGCACGAGAATTCAGTCTCCAAAGTGCCGTAGCGCCCTTGTGGCGTCTTCCGGTGTGTCAAGGTCGATGAAACTGTGGAGTTTCAGGTCGATATCGGTCAGGTGGCGTTCGCCGACGCGGCAGGTGTCCAGTTCCGGGAGCGCCGCGAGCAGGCCGGGCTTTCCGGGTCGGGCCAGTACGCTGCGTAACGTGGGCAGGGACGAGACGGCGTAGAAAGCCGTGAGCGGGTAGGGTTGTCCGTCAATGACGGGCACGACGGCCTGATGTCCGGCGGCGCGGCAGGCGGCCAGCCGTTCGATGACTTCCGGCAGCAGGTAGGGCATATCCGCCGCCACGGCGAAGACCCATGGGGTTGTTGCATGTTGCAATCCCGCGCACAGTCCGGCAAGCGGTCCGGCTCCGGGGATTTCGTCGCACACTTGCGGCGCGTCAATATCGTCGCGGGGATACTGGACGCTGACCAACACACTGTGGAAAAGTTCCCGCGCCAAGCCGAGCGCGCGTTGGAGCAGGCTTTGTCCGCCAATTTGCATTAAGAGCTTGTCACAATCCATCCGGCGGGAATCACCGCCAGCGAAAATCAGCGCCGTGCAGTCAGCGATCATGTCCGATGGGTATATTGCAGGAGAAAATCCACCAACATTTCGAGGTCGTCAAGCGCGAAATGCGGCAGTTCCGGGTAAATCTCAGGGCAATCGGTAGCGATTGCGATCAGGCCGTCACCGATTTCGCAGCGCGGCGGCTTGCCGAGGGCGCGGCGCAGGACTTCTATCTTTGAGCCGGGCGCACGCGAAAACCCTTCGGCCAGTACGATGTCGGCCTCGCCAAGAAAGCGCATGGCCAATTGCGCCGGTTCACGCTCCTCGTCGGCATCTGCCACCAGTTGCAGCTTGTTCGTAGTGACGAGCATACTAAAGGCGGCTCCTGCGTTCTTGTAGCGCCAACTATCTTTGCCTTCTGTATCAAGTTGGACTTTGTGATGGGCGTGCTTTATGGTGGCCACACGCAACCCCCGGCGGATCAATTCCGGGATGAGCCGTTCGATAAGGGTGGTCTTGCCGGAATTGGAATGTCCGACGAAGATGAAAACGGGAGGTGTCATGTTGGAAAGAACCATGTTTTTTGAGATTCTAAAGATGTGGCGTTACCCAGGATTTACCCTGGAGGGTAATTTCTTTTTTCCAGATCGGAGCGCGTGCCTTGAGTTCGTCAATCATCCAGCGGCAGGCGTCAAAAGCGCCGACGCGATGTTCCGCGCCTGCGACGATGAGAACGATGTTTTCCCCTGCGCGCACAGAGCCAAGGCGGTGAATGATGCGTGCATCAATGAGATCGAACCGCGCAATAGCTTCGTTACGTAGACGTAATAGTTCGGCGAGCGCCATGTCGTAATGGACATCGAATACGATTTCATGGACTTCGCGCCCCTCGGAAAAATCGCGCGCGCAGCCAAGGAAGGTAATGATGCCGCCGATGCGCTTCGAGTTTACGCGCAAGGCGGCGACCTCCTTGTCAAGGGAGAAATCTTCCGGTTGCAGGCGGACGGCATCGTTCATGTTATCCTCCGGAGAAGGCGGACATGAAAACGATTTCCGCGCCGTCAGTCAGAGGCGCAGTTTCCTGTTCGCCGACTCGCTGCCCATTGACCGCTACGATAGAGACAATCTCGAAAGCCTCGGGGTAGCGCGCTCGCAGTGTGTCGCGCACGTCCTGCCAGCGCAAGCCTTCCCGGAAATCCAGGTCGATCTGGCGTGTACCGGAACGTTCAGCGACCGGGCCAAAAAAGAGCACGTTAATCATGCGATGTTTCCCCTGCGGGAGGAGTGCGTTGCCATGTGCCGCTCTTGCCTCCGCTTTTTTCTTCCAGTTGGATGTTTTCGATGCGCATGCCCCGGTCGATGGCCTTGCACATATCGTATATGGTCAGCAATGCCCCGGCGGCGGCGGCGAGGGCTTCCATTTCGACCCCGGTCGGACCAGTGCAGCGGGTCGTGATCCTGGTCTGGATGCCGACGCAGTCCTCGGCATCTGGTGCTAGGATTTCACTGAACTCGACTTCGACGCCAGCGAGTGGTAGGGTGTGGCACATCGGGATCAGGTTGGGGGTGTGCTTGGCGGCCATTACCGCCGCGACATCGGCCACGGCGAGCACGTTGCCCTTGGCGAGCGTGTCGGCGCGAATGCGCTCCAGGGTGGCCGGACGCATGCGCAGAACACCGCTCGCAGTCGCGGAGCGATTATCGTTCGGCTTGGCGGAGACGTCGACCATGCGGGCGCGGCCCGTAGCGGAAAAGTGAGTAAGATTGTCGGGTTCGTTCAAGGAAGTTCCTTTTGTGAAAAATGGGGCCTTTCATCAAGGTTTGCAGGATACATATCTATAGCGGTAATCAATGTAACCGCACAAATTTCTGTTTTGATTTAGCCATACCATGAATTCCTCGGCGTCGAAGCCTTCATAGTCAATGTAGTCAAGACCCTTGGCCTTGGCCTCATCCACTGCCTGCGGAGAGGTGAACCACTGCCCCTCCGGCGAGTTAAGCCACTGATCCTGTCAGCATTGCTTGTCAGAAGCATGAGAAATAGAACTAGCCGGAACATTATGGATCACCCCCCGATATACGACATCTCTATTCTACCGGATAGCGCCTCGGTCACTTCATGGCGTATTTGAGAATAGCGGTCGGCGCGACCGCGCCAAGTGGCGGCGATGCGTTGCCGTAATGCCGCATCATCGCCGGGTTGGGCGCGTATGAGGGTACGTAAATCTATGCCATCGGCAGCGAATAGGCAGGTGTAGAGCTTGCCGTCCGTGGAAAGCCGTAGGCGGCTACATGTATGACAAAACGCCTGCGTTACCGAAGTGATTACACCGATTTCACCGCCGCCGTCCTGAAATGCCCATCGTTTCGCTACTCCTTCTTCATGCGTTAAGGTGTCTATGGAAATCAAGGGGTACTCGCGGTCAATCAGCGCCAGAATTTCCCCGGCGTTGATCACATCATCAAGCCGCCAGCCGTTGCTTTTGCCGACATCCATGTATTCGATGAAGCGCACGATGATTCCAGTATGACGAAAACGGCGTACCAGCGGCATGATTTCACTCTCGTTCACGCCGCGCCTGACGACTGCGTTGACCTTGACCGGCGTCAGCCCCACGGACTCTGCGGCGGCAATGCCTTCAAGCACGGCCTCAGGCGAGACGCTGCCACCGGTTATGCAGCGAAAAGTGTTCTCATCCAGCGCGTCAAGGCTTATGTTCAGCCGCATCAGCCCTGCGTCTTTCAGGGCGCTGGCTTTTTTCGCCAACAGGGTGCCGTTACTCGTCATGGCTAGCTCGATAGATTTGCCGTCATTGCCATGCAGCCCGGCCAGCATTTCGACCAGCCGCTCAACGCCATGCCTCAGTAATGGCTCGCCCCCGGAGAGGCGAATCTTGCGCACTCCCAGCGCGATACATTGCCGGGCGACACGGACAATTTCCTCGAAACTCAGAAGCTCGGCATGACGCAGAAAAACGAAATCCCGCCCAAAAAGTTCGCCCGGCATACAGTACGCGCAGCGCAGGTTGCAGCGATCCGTCACAGAAATCCGCAAGTCACGCAGGGGGCGCTGTAAATTGTCAAGGCAAGACGTTATGCTATAAAGATCGCGCATCACATAACTTTGCGAATGGATTCGGCTGGCTATTCTGTAGCATCTTCCTCCTCGGGGGTAGTTTCTTCCGCAGGCACGGCTTCCTGCTCGGGAACAGGAGTTCTTAAAATTTCCAGCGCAATGCCGGGCGGATCGGCCAGGTTTATTCCCTGGGCAATTGGCGGCAGTTTATGCACAATGCCCTTGTGACACTCAATGCAAGTCTGCCCCTTTAACAGCCCTTCCTCATGCTGATTGACGGAACGGTAACCTTGTGCGCCGAGGTCGAAAGACATGGAATCATGGCAATTGCGGCATGCCTGCGAGTCGTTGGCTTGCATGCGTCGCCACTCGTTTTGTGCCAGTTGCGCGCGTTTTGCCTCGAATTTTTCGGGCGTGTTAATGGAACCCAGTATCTTGTGCAGGACTTCATTGCTGGCTTGAATCTTACGGATCATTTTGGGGACAAACTCCTTAGGCACATGACAATCCGAGCAAACCGCCCGCACACCGCTACGGTTGGTGTAGTGAGCGCTTGTCTGGTATTCCCGGTATGTGTTGTCCTTCATTTCGTGGCAACTGATGCAGAATGCTTCCGTGTTCGTCCACTCCATAGTCTTGTTGAAAGTGACAACGAACAGCATCCCCAGGACGAATGCCGCCATGATGGGAATCGTCAGGAAACGCTTCCACTTTTTCCAACGCGTTACCGGTTGCTCGGAAGCGGAAACTTCAACAGGAGAATTGGTATCCATTTGTGCTCCTCGTGACAGTTAGTGGTGGGTGGCGAGCGTTATTGCGCGCGCTGGAAAGTATTGGCAACCAGCGGTTTGGCATCAACCTGAGGAACATGGCATTGCACACAGAAATAGCGCCGGGGCGAGAGATTGGGCAAGGTTTTTCCATCTGCCGATACGAAATGGCTCGTCGGAACCCTGGTGGTTTTTTCCTTCCTGTAGTTTTCCAGGGAATGGCAATCCATACACTTGTTGGCATTTATGGTGATAGTGTATTTGTCTACGGCATGCGACACCAATGGCGGTTGATCCGTAAAATTGAGATCTGTCGGGTTAGTGTCACGCACTTTTTTGAGACCATCGCCGGTAGGAGCCTTTTCCTGCGCTGAAACAGGCGCGCCACGCAACGTGACAAGGCCGCCGTCTTCTGTGGCCTTGGAGATGCCGACAAGTAGCGTTGTTGCCAATACGGCGGCTGGAATAAGGGCAAGGAAACGTTTTCTCATGATGAACTCCTCTGGTCGAAACGATGGGTTAATCTGAAAACCTGTTTGCTGCAAATATCTATACAGCGCCCACAGGTCGTGCAACGAGAATCAAGAATGACGGGGCTGTCCTGCCCAGCTTTTTTAAGCGCAGGGCGAATTACCTGGGGCTCCGGACAGATGACAAAACAATCCATGCAGTCGTCACAAGCACTCCGTTTATGGGCGGCTACACGCAGCAGCGCCGTTTTGCCGAGCAGGCTGTATAACGCGCCCATCGGGCAGAGATGGCCGCACCAGCCCCTGTTGGCGACGAATGAATCGTAAAGAAACACAGCGACGAGAATCCACAGCCCTGCGCCCATGCCGAAAAACAGACCGCGATGGGCGATCGAGACCGGATTGACCCATTCCATCGCCAGAGTGCCTGTGAGGGCGGCGGCAATGAACGTTCCGCCCAGGAACCAGTAACGGGTATTGGCGGGGAGAGCATGGTTGGATTTGATACCAAGACGTCGACGTGCCCACGCGGCAGCATCGGTAATTATGTTGACAGGGCAGACCCATGAACAAAATACACGTCCGCCGACGAGCAGATAGAAAACGGTCACAATGAGCGCGCCGATGACGGCATTAGCTGCGGGCAGGAATCCCGCCGCCAGAACTTGCAGGAATATGTAGGGATCGGTCAGTGGCAAAACGTCCAGTACGAGACAGGAGGACAGATTGCCCTTGATGACCCAGAAAAGGTCGGTCGAGGGCAAAACTTCCGATCCGAGATTTGAAGAGAGATTCCCCATATCGATCAGGAGAGGTTCGCTCACCAGGGAAACTTCCTGCTCCGAACCGGAGAAAGAATCGCTCTTGCTTATCCAGACGCCGAACCACGGGCTGATCATGAAAAGAGCCAGAATGCCAAACTGGCTGGCACGGCGCAACATCAGCCATTTGTGGGCAAGAAGCCATCCCTTGCTCGCAATGGCATCCTGTCCTACTCTGTTCGAAATACGGGCGTTCATGGCCTGCTCCCCGAATCAGAGTCGTTGGGAAGTACCGGATCGAATGGTTGAGGGTCGGCGATGTTGCCGATGCGCGGCACCGGTTCGTCGTAGACGCGGGTATCCCCGTAGATTCTGTCTTCCAGCCCGCGCACCGGGAGTTGGTGCTGGTCGCCGATCAGCGAGCCGCCGTGTTTTTCCCGCTCTTCCCATCCCTTGAGCCAGTGCTTGCCCATCTTGCCTTGCGCCAGCTGGGGCGGCAGTATCCTGATGGCTGATTCTTCCAGGATGCAAGACTTTTCGCACAGACCGCAGCCGGTACAGTACTCCGAGTTCACCGTAGGCAGGAGCATGGCATGGCGGTCTGAGCGGGGGTTGCTGCGTTTTTCCAGCGTGATAGCCTTGCCTAGCACAGGGCAGGCGCTATAACAAATCTCGCAACGTAGCCCGAGGAAAGCGATACAGGTTTCTTGGTCGACGAGGACGGCCAACCCCATGCGCGCATCGGCGATGTCTTTCAGCTTCGGATCAAGCGCGCCCGTGGGGCAGTTCTTGATGCAGGGAATATCCTCGCACATCTCGCATGGGCCGGTTCGAGCCGTGAAGTATGGCGTGCCGGTCGGGATGGGGTCGCCAGGCATAGCGAGCTTCAGGATGCCGGGAGGGCAGTCCCGAATGCACAGGCCGCAACGCGTGCAGGCTGCAAGGAACTCAGGCTCCGGCAATGCGCCGGGAGGCCGCAGAGCCAATGCGGATAGCGCGCTGGCCTGATGAGAGTAGATGCCGATGCCAAGCGCCATGAGACAGCCGCAACCCGCCGCCCCCGCCATTCCGGAGATGAACTTCCGCCGCCCCGGAGAAACTGCGGGTATCTCCTGGGGTTGGCTACGCTCAACGGGTTTATCCGTATTCATGATCTGTCGTTTTCAGAAAATGATTATCAGGCGCGCACTACCTTGACAGGACATTTCTTGTAGTCAGTTTCTTTGGAAAGCGGGCAAGTGGCATCCAGGATGAGCTTGTTTACGAGTTTCTGCTCGTCGAAGAAGGGAACGAACACCAAGCCGCGCGGCGGCTTGTTGCGCCCTCTCGTGTCAACTTGCAGCATGATTTCGCCCCGACGGGAAATGACCTTTACTCTGGCTCCCTGTCGCAGGTTGCGCGCCTTGGCGTCGTCCGGGTGCATGAAAACAACCGCTTCCGGCACGGCGCGGTGCAATTCTTCCACGCGACGGGTCATGGAACCGGTATGCCAGTGCTCCAGCACGCGACCCGTGCACATCCAGAGATCGTATTCCTTGTCCGGAATTTCGGGTGGGGACTGATATGGCAGCGCGAAAATAATGGCCTTGCCGTCCTGATGCCCGTAGAACCTGATGCCTTCGCCCCGCTTCACATAGGGATCATATTGCTCGTTGAAACGCCACAGGGTTTCCTTGCCATCAACGACAGGCCAGCGCAGGCCGCGCGCCTTGTGATAGACATCAAATCCAGCCAGATCGTGGGCATGACCCCGACCGAAAATGGCATATTCTTCGAACAGTCCTTTTTGTACGTAGAAGTTGAAATAATCGGATTCGTCGTTGGCGTAATTTTTGATGGCATGCGCGTTGACAGCAGCCACATTGCTCTTTGGGAATTTGTTGACTACGCCGTTGGCGTAGAGAATGTCATACAGGGTTTTGCCCCTTAATTCCGGCTTCTTGCTGATCAGTTCGGCAGGCCAGACCTCCTCCACCTTGAAACGTTTGGAGAATTCCAGGTATTGCCACAGGTCGGAACGAGCTTCGCCCGGAGCCTTGACCTGCTGCCGCCAGAGTTGGGTGCGCCGTTCGGCGTTGCCGAAAGCGCCTTCCTTTTCCGCCCACATGGCAGAAGGAAGAATCAGGTCGGCCATCTGCGCGGACACCGTGGGATAGGCATCGGAAACCACCACGAAGGCATTGGGATTGCGCCAGCCGGGAAACATTTCATCATTGATGTTCGGCCCGGCTTGCATGTTGTTGTTCGTAGAGGTCCAGTAGCACTTGATGTTGCCGTCCTTCAACTGTCGGCTCTGCTCGACGGCGTGGAAGCCGACTTTTTCGGGAATAGTTCCCTCAGGCAATTGCCAGATTTTCTCGGTGATCCTACGGTGCTCTGGATTACCGACTACCATGTCGGCGGGCAGTCGGTGCGCGAAGGTGCCGACTTCCCGCGCGGTGCCGCAGGCGGAAGGCTGCCCGGTCAGAGAAAAAGGCCCGCTTCCGGGTTTGGAAATCTTGCCGGTCAATATATGGATGTTATAGATCATGTTATTAACCCAGGTGCCGCGCGTGTGCTGATTGACGCCCATCGTCCAGAAGGAAACCACTTTCTTGTTCGGGTCGCAGAACAACTCAGCCAGCCTCCTTAACCTATCGGCGGGCACTCCGGAGAGTTTGACGGCTCTTGCCAGCGTGTATGAGGAAACAAATTTGGCGTATTCATCGAAGGTGATTTGCTCAGAAGCGCCGGTGTTGCCCCTGGGCTTGCCATCCGCGCCCGGGTAGCCGTTGTTGTTGGCGTCTTTCTCGAGCGCATGGACGGGACGCAAGCCATAGCCAATGTCGGTAACACCCTTCCTGAAGTTGGCGCATTTGTCGACAAAAGCCCTATCAACCCTTTTGTTTTGGATAATGTAGTTGGCGACAAAGTTCAATATGGCAAGATCGGATTGCGGATTGAATACCATCCCGTTATCAGCCAGTTCAAACGAACGGTGCTCGAAGGTCGACAGGACGTGGACTGCGCACGACTTGTGGGTTAAGCGGCGGTCAGTAATGCGCGACCACAGTATCGGGTGCATTTCCGCCATGTTGGAACCCCATAGCACGAAGGCGTCGGCATTTTCGATGTCGTCGTAGCAACCCATCGGCTCGTCTATACCGAAGGTGCGCATGAAGCCAACCACGGCGGAAGCCATGCAGTGGCGGGCGTTCGGGTCGAGATTGTTGGAGCGGAAGCCTGCTTTCCATAGTTTTAAGGCGGCATAGCCTTCCCAGACCGTCCATTGGCCTGAGCCGAACATCGCTATGGAATTCGGGCCGCCGGTTTTCAAGGCTTCCTTCCATTTTTGTTCCATGATGTCGAAGGCTTCTTTCCAGGATATGGGCGTGAAGGTTCCGTCCTTGCTGTATTTGCCGCCCTTCTTCCGCAGCAGGGGACGGGTTAGCCTGTCCTTGCCGTACATTATCTTGGAGAGAAAATAGCCCTTGATGCAGTTCAATCCGCGATTCACCGGCGAGTCCGGGTCGCCTTGGGTGGCTACCAGTCTGCCGTTCTGCACGCCAGCCAACACTGAACAGCCGGTGCCGCAAAAGCGGCAGGGAATCTTGTCCCAGCGAATGGTTTTGTCGCCGACGGCCTGGGCGATGGCGCCGGTGGGCAGCGTTATGCCTGCTACCGCAGCGGCTGCGGTGACAGCTTGGATTTTCAGGAAGTCGCGGCGATTGGTCATTTCAGTTCTCCTCAAGAGTGAGTGCTTCATCCGAATATTCGTAGGAAAGGGTTACAGACATTGCTTGCGGGATATGGTGGACTTTAAGGATGGAATCTGAGATAGCGTAGTCCGAGCCGTCTTCCAGCAGAACGACCATGCGCCCATCGCCACTATCAATAGCGACGCTGGCGCCAGGTATGGGTTCAATGGCAGACTTTACCGCACTGGCATCTTCCGGCATGAGCTTCAGGACAAGGCTGACGATTTTCATGGTTATTTCAGGCAAACAGTTGAATGCGAGTTGGACAGCGGAAAGGTTTGCATGGTTATGGCATGAGCCGGACAAGGAGCCACGCATTCGCCGCAGCCGGTACAGCGCGATTGCGTAATCTCTGGCTGCGCAGGGCGACCCTGGCGCAGAGCGAAGCGAATGGCTCCTTCCTCGCAATGGTCTGCGCAGGAACGGCACAACACGCCTTGTCGGGGCAAGCAGGCCGTGCCGATCATGGCCTGGAGCGTCCAAGGCTGAATGTCAGGGGAAAAATTCAGAGCCGGTGGTTGGGGAGAAGCGTTCTGCCGGGCATTTTCCGCGCAGGCATTTGCACAATCAGCACAAAATGTGCAACGCCCCCGCCGGAAGTCTGCCTCTGGAAATCCCCCTTCTCCCTGCGCGAGTAACCCGGTAGGGCAAGCCTCCACGCAAGCGCCGCAGCGGGCGCAGGCGCGCGTAAAAAGCGTTTCGTTTGCCGCCCAAGGAGGGCGGTACGGGAGCGTCGCGATACTATGCAAACGCTGACCTCGCAGGAAAGCGCGTCGTCCTTTATACATAGCCCCGCCTTTCGTTTTATACACATGATTATTAGCACAAATTAGCAAAACTAATCATTGATCCAAAACAAAAAACAGATAATTTTCGAATCCATAAACAACTGTATCGCTAACCTCGCCATTCATTTCCAGGATTCGCTCGACTCAGGCTCAACGAAGAATCGCCACGGATTTCACCTGTGCGACAACGGAGAGTCCGGGAGTAATGGCCAATGCCTGTCGGGATCGTTCGGTGATGCGCGCCAGCAACAAGGATTCTCCTCCTATGAGTCGCAACTGCACGAATACATGCCCTGGCGTGTCGGCATCGGCAACAGCGATGACGGTGGCAGGCAGGGCGTTCAGGATACTGGTGTCCGTGTGCGCGCTCAAGGCGATGCTGACGTCGTTGGCGTTAATGCGGCAGCGCAGAGGACTGCCGGGCGCGTGTGCGCCCCCGGCGATGTAGAGCTTGCCGCCGGGAAACTCCAGTCGAGTGAGACCATCCGTTTCGTGTGCGACCACAGTTGCTTCCAGTACCGCGCCGACTCCCCCGGCAAAGGCAGAGCTAAGGTCAGGGCGCGCCAGAATGTCCGTAAGCGAGCCTGTTGCCGTAATGCTCCCGTCCTTGATGAGCACGAGATGGTCGGCGAGTCGCGCTACTTCATCCAGAGAATGACTAACATAGATAACGGGTATGGAGAGTTCGTCGCGCAGCCTTTCGAGGTATGGCAGGATTTCCAGCTTTCGCTTCATGTCAAGCGCTGCGAGCGGCTCATCCAGCAGCAGCAGCCGGGGGCGGGTAAGCAGCGCACGCGCAATGGCGACCCGCTGTCGCTCGCCGCCGGAAAGACCGTCTGTGGCGCGACCGAGCAGAGCGCGGATACCCAGCAGGTCGAGCATGGCCTCGAATCCTTCATCCTTTGCGTTTCCTGCCCGCTTCATGCCGTATTGAAGGTTCTTCTGGACGGTCAAATGCGGGAAAAGGCTCGCTTCCTGGAAAACCAGCCCAAGCGGGCGTTTGTGGGTGGGAAGAAAAAACCTGCGCTGTTCGTCTTGCCATATTTCGCCTGCAATGGACAGAAAACCTGTCGGCGAGCGCTCCAGCCCGGCCATGCAGCGCAGTATTGTGGTCTTGCCGGAACCGGATGAGCCGAACAACGCCGTGACGCCTGTTTCCGGCAGCGTCAGGTCGACATCCAGCGTGAAACCGGGGTAGCTTATGTTGAAGTGCCCCCTCATCACCGATTCCAGGCGACCCTTTTGCGGCTGCCGTAGAGCAGCAGCAGGACGATGAAGCTGAAAAACACCATGCCCCCTGCCAGCCAGTGCGCCTGCGTATAGTTGGCATTTTCCACGTAATCGTAAATTTTGACCGACAGCACCTGGGTTTTTCCGGGAATGTTGCCGCCTATCATCAGTATCACGCCGAATTCGCCGACCGTATGCGCGAAGCCCAGGATAGCGGCGGTCACGAAGCCAGGTCTGGCCAACGGCAAGGCGACGCTAAAAAACGCATCGCAAGGGGAAGCTCGTAAGCTGGCCGCAGCTTCCAGCGGGCGTTTACCGATGGCTTCAAACGCATTCTGGATTGGTTGCACCACGAATGGAAGCGAATACAGGATGGAGGCTACCACCAGCCCGGCGAAGGTGAAGGGGAGTCGTTGCAGGTTCAGCGCGTCCATCGCCTTTCCGATGAAACCGTGCGGTCCAAACGCGATCAGGAGATAAAACCCCAACACCGTGGGCGGCAATACCAATGGCAGAGCAACCATCGCGCCCACAGGCCCTTTCAGACGCGACCTGGTATTGGCCAGCCACCAGGCGATGGGCGTTCCGATCAAAAGCAAAAGCACGGTCGTGAGCGTTGCCAGTTTGCAGGTGAGCCAGATAGCTGTAAGACTGGAACTATCCATGATTGGCGAGCCTATGCGGGTGTTGGGATTATTCCCGGGGAAGCTGATACCCGTAAGACTCGATAATGGCAACTGCTTTCGGCTCTTTCAGGTATTGCAGCAACGCGGCGGCGGCGGGATTGTCCCTACCCTTTACCAACAGCGCCGCGTCCTGGGTAATTGACTCATGGAGATTACCCGGCACGATCCAGCCCGAACCGCCTGTCAGCTTGCCGTCTATGTAGACCTGCGAGAGCGCGACAAACCCTAGTTCCGCATTGCCGGTAATGACAAACTGATGTGCCTGAGCAATGTTGTTTCCCGTCACGAATTTTGACCGGAGCGCGTCATGCATTCCAAGTTTTCTTAGCGTTTCCACCGCTGCCGCGCCGTAGGGCGCTTTCTCAGGGTCGGCGATGGCAAGATATGTAAACGCGCCTTTTTTCAATACTTCGCCCTTGTCATCCACGAAGCCTTCCCTCGCGCTCCAGAGCACGAGCGTGCCAATGGCGTAGGTAAACCGGCTGCCGGGGATTACATCCCCTTCCGCCTCCAGTCTGGCGGGTGTGGCGCTGTCAGCGGCAAGGAAAACGTCAAAGGGCGCGCCGTTTTTGATCTGCGCATAGAACGAGCCGGTCGATCCGGACGAGAGTACGGCTTTGTGTCCGGTTTCCCGCTCGAATTCGGCGGCAAGCGCCCGCATGGGAGCGATGAAATTGGCGGCGACGGCAACGATGACTTCCCCAGCCCGCGCAGCGGAAGTAAAGCCGAACAAGGCAAAAACCATCACTAGAAAATTAAGGCGTTTCATGGCATAGCTCCTTTTGGAGGCGGAACAAAAAATCTCCCGTCGGACTTCGATCGACCGCCTCCGGTCAGGCGGAGCAGTTGTTCGCCGCAGACAGGACAAGCCGGATCTTGACCGAAGGTGACGGTGCGCATCGTCTGAGAGAGGGCATCAATCAGCAACAGCCGCCCGGTGAGCCGTGTGCCGATGTCTGCAAGCAATTTCAGGGCTTCCGCCGCTTGCAGGCAGCCTACTACGCCAACCAGCGGCGCGAATACGCCGGTAACATTACAGCGTTCTGCCGCCACCGGCTGCCCGTCCGGGAACAGGCAGTGGTAGCAGGGAGAGTCCGTGCGTGAAAAATCGAAAACGCTCACCTGACCGCTAAAGCGCAACGCCGCGCCGGAAACCAGCGGCGTCCGGCTCTGGACACAGGCGCGGTTGATCGCATGGCGCGTGGTGAAATTGTCGCTACAGTCGAGCACTACATCGGCTGCCGCCACATGTGTTTTCAATGTCTCCTCGTCCATACGTTCACAAAGCGGAATGAGGCGCACGCTTGAGTTGATCTCTGCCAGCGATTGTATTGCGGAAACTGGCTTGGCCTGACCGATTCGCGCTTCCGTATGCAATATCTGACGTTGCAGGTTGGTGGCGTCGACCGTGTCGCCGTCAACCAGCGTCAGCGTGCCCACTCCGGCGGAAGTCAGGTACAACGCGGCGGGCGAACCCAAGCCGCCCGCGCCGATAACTAGAGCATGACTTCGCAGAATACGTTCCTGTCCCTTGATACCCAGTTCATCAAGCAGGATATGGCGGCTGTAGCGGCGCTGTTGGGAATCGTCCACGATGGAATGATGAAATGTTAAAGATTAAAGGATTCGACGTGACGAATCACGAACATGTTTCATTCTCGCTTATAAGCGAAAAAACTGTCAATGCAGAGCAATCGCATTTGCCCTTGAGCGTAATGTTTTCCCCTGCCAGTTGGTTTGAACGATTGCTTTGTTTCAAATCAGCCTTGGAAAACAGCCCGTCCGAAGACGGGCTGTGTCCTGTTGCGGCAATTTTACTCAAACTCGATGATTACCTCATCAACGGCAAGGCTGTCGCCTACTTTGGCGTGAATTTTCTTCACCTTGCAGTCTTGCTCGGCCTTCAGGATGTTTTCCATCTTCATGGCCTCGATCACCGCCAGTTTTTCCCCAACCTTGACTTCCCTCCCCGTTTCCACCGCGATTTCACGCAGAAGCCCAGGCATGGGGGAAAGCAGGAATCGGGAAAGATCGGGCGGAGCCTTCTCAGGCATCATCGCAAGCAGTTCGGCGGCGCGGGCGGACATGACCATCAAATCGGCTCTTGTTCCCCAATGGTGAATCTGGTAAACAAGACGGTGCCGCTCAACCTGCACCGTAAAAGGCTTGCCGTTGCAGATGCCGTTGAATAACGATTGTCCCAGACGCCAGTCGGAAAGAATCCGATACCTGCTGCCCTTGTAGTCAATCTCATATCCTCCGGGAACAGGATTGGCGATTACATGATGCCACTCCTTGTTGCGAATGACGACCCAGTCCTTGCCGACCTTGCGCTCATGACCGGGAAGCTGCCCGGAAATTTTGGCGGCGCGATCCCGATAGCAACGGTGCACAAAAGCGGCGACAGCAATCAAAAGCGCCGGTTCATCATGCGGAACCATCGAGGAATCAAAACCGCCCGGATATTCCTGGGCGATAAAGCCGGTGTCAAAATCGCCAGACCTGAAACGCGGATGCTTTATCAGCGCAGCCTGAAACGGAATATTGGAACTGATGCCGCGAATGACAAAAGAATTCAAGGCGTCGCTCATCCGAACCAGGGCTTCTTCACGGGTCGCGCCATGCACGACAAGTTTGGCGATCATCGAGTCGTAGTACATTGAGATTTCACCGCCGTCGTAAACGCCGGTATCCACCCGCACATGAACCGTCTCTTCCGGAACAATGAGCCTTGCAATCCGTCCGGTAGAGGGTAAAAATCCCCGGAACGGGTCTTCGGCATTGATCCGGCATTCAATCGCCCAACCGTCTATCTTGACGTCATTCTGGGCGAAGGAGAGCGTCTCGCCCGCCGCGACAAGGATCATCTGCTCTACAAGGTCAAGGCCGGTTATGAGTTCGGTAACCGGATGCTCAACCTGAAGACGGGTATTCATTTCCAGAAAATAGAAACTCTTGTCCGCGCCTACGACAAATTCCACCGTGCCGGCTGATTCGTACCGCACCGCGCGGGCAAGCGCCACGGCCTGCTCGCCCATAGCCTTCCTGGTGTCCGGGTCAATGAAGGGCGAAGGCGCTTCTTCAATGACCTTCTGGTGGCGGCGCTGGATTGAACATTCCCGCTCATTCAGATATACATAGTTGCCGTGGGAATCGCCCAACACCTGAATTTCAATATGGCGCGGCTTTTCCACGAACTTTTCGATGAACACGCGATCATCGCCAAAGGAATTACGAGCCTCATTGACGCAGGAAGAGAAGCCTTCATGCGCTTCCTCGTCGTTCCAGGCCACGCGCAAACCCTTGCCTCCGCCCCCGGCGGAAGCCTTGATCATGACGGGATAGCCGATCTTTCTGGCGATTTTCACCGCTTCATCCGGGTCGGGTATGGATTCGTCATGGCCGGGTATGATGTTGACGCCTGCTTCCTGCGCGAGCCTTTTCGACTCGATCTTGTCGCCCATTCTGGCGATGGAGTAATGCTTGGGGCCGATGAACCTTATGCCTTCCTCCTCAACGCGCCGGGAAAATTCAGCATTTTCCGAAAGGAAGCCGTAGCCGGGATGGATAGCTTCCGCGCCGGTCTCCTTGCAGGCGGCGATGATTTTATCCATGACCAGATAAGATTCCTTGGAAGGCGCGGGGCCGATGCAGACTTTTTCATCCGCCATCATGACGTGCAGGGCGTCCTTGTCCGCTTCGGAATAGACAGCGACCGTCTTGATACCCATCTTGTTCGCCGTCTTTATGACGCGGCAGGCGATTTCGCCGCGATTTGCTATCAGGATTTTCTTGAACATTTCTTTTCTCCCAAACGTCAGAGCGGAATGTTTCCGTGCTTGCGCCACGGATTTTCCAGTTTCTTATTGGTCAGCATCGCCAATGAGCGGCAGATACGCATACGGGTGCAGTGCGGCATGATTACATCATCAATAAAGCCGCGGCTGCCCGCAACGAAGGGATTGGCAAATTTCGCCTTGTATTCCGCCTCGCGCATCGCCAGCTTCTCCGCGTCGTTTTTCTCATCCCGAAAAATGATTTCCACCGCGCCCTTAGGCCCCATGACCGCGATTTCGGCTGAAGGCCAGGCAAAATTTACGTCGCCTCGCAAATGCTTGGAAGACATGACATCGTAAGCCCCGCCGTAAGCCTTGCGGGTAATGACCGTAACCTTGGGAACGGTGCATTCGGCAAAGGCGTAAAGCAGTTTTGCGCCGTGCTTGATGATGCCGCCGTATTCCTGCGCGGTTCCGGGCAAAAAGCCGGGAACGTCCACAAAGGTGATGATAGGAATATTGAAGGCATCGCAAAAACGCACAAAACGCGCGGCCTTGATCGAAGACTTGATGTCCAGACAACCCGCCAGCACCATCGGCTGATTGGCGACAACCCCTACTGTGGATCCGCTCATCCGGGCAAAGCCGATGAGAATGTTTTTGGCATGATCGGCCTGAATCTCGAAAAAATCGCAATCATCAACCGCCTTGATGATCAATTCCTTCATGTCGTAAGGCTTGTTGGGATTGTCCGGAACCAGGGTATCCAGCGAAAAGTCAAGGCGGTCTGCCGGGTCGTTAGTTTGCACCAGCGGCGGCTTTTCGCGGTTGTTGCAGGGCAGAAAGTTGATCAGACGCCGCACGTAACTCATGGCTTCCACATCGTTTTCAAACGCGACATCCGCAACCCCGGATTTAGTGCTGTGCGTGACCGCGCCGCCCAGTTCCTCGGCGGTGACTTCCTCATGGGTAACGGTCTTTACCACGTCCGGGCCGGTAACAAACATATAGGACGAGTCTTTCACCATGAAGATGAAATCCGTCATTGCCGGACTATATACCGCGCCGCCCGCGCAAGGCCCCATGATCATGGAAATTTGCGGCACCACGCCGGATGCCAGCACGTTACGCTGGAAAACATCCGCATAGCCGCCCAATGACGCCACGCCTTCCTGGATACGCGCTCCGCCGGAGTCATTGATGCCGATGACCGGCGCGCCAACCTTCATCGCATGATCCATGATCTTGCAGATTTTTTCCGCGTGCGCTTCGGAGAGCGCGCCGCCAAAGACGGTAAAGTCCTGTGAGAACACAAAGACCAGACGACCGTTTACCATGCCGCAGCCGATCACAACCCCGTCGCCGGGGACTTTATCCTGATCCATGCTGAAGTCGCAGCAGCGATGCTCCTTGAACATGTCCCATTCCTCAAAGGTATCAGGGTCAAGCAAAAGCTCGATGCGTTCACGGGCGGTGAGTTTGCCCTTTTTGTGCTGGTTGTCTATTCGCTGTTGACCTCCGCCCAGTCGGGCGGACTCTCTTTTCTTCTCCAGCTCGCGAATGATGTCATGCATTTGAAAATCTCCTTCATGATTCCTGAAAATCAAAAATTTGCGCGGCTTCCAGTAAGGAAGAAGCCGCAGCGGCAGGGGTAATGCATCCTGAGAACACCTTCTGGGTGACTCCGGGCAAGGCATCTTTCACAGCGGGATGTTGCTGGAAACATTGGTCAAGTCTGGAGTGAATGATTTGCCACATCCAGTCTGCCGCCTGACGGCGGCGTTTTTCCTCGAATTCCCCGGTGGGGATCAAGGTGTTCCTGTAACGCAAAACAACGTTCCAGAATTCGGTAAGCCCCTCTTTTTTGAGGGCGCTCAAGGTTAGCACAGGCGGCGTCCAGTTGGGAGAGGCAGGACGCAACATTTTAAGCGCGCTTTGCCATTGCGCCTTGGTCACAGCTGCGGCGCGAGGGTCAAGATCGGTCTTGTTGATGGCGATAAGGTCAGCTGTCTCGACAATGCCCTTCTTTATGGCCTGCAAGTCATCGCCCGCGTTGGGTAGTTGCAGGAGCAAAAACATGTCGACCATGCTTGCCACGGCAATTTCCGACTGGCCTACGCCCACAGTCTCGACAATTACCACATCAAAACCCGCCGCTTCGCAAAGCAGCATGGCTTCGCGGGTCTTGTTCGCCACGCCGCCCAAATTGCCTGCTGAGGGCGAAGGGCGGATAAAAGCGTTGGCTCGCTGGCTCAATGTTTCCATTCGGGTTTTATCGCCCAGAATGGAGCCGCCCGTCGCGGCGGAAGAAGGGTCAACCGTCAGCACCGCGAGCTTGTGCCCCTGGTCAATCACATAATTGCCCAAGGCTTCGATGAAAGTGGATTTGCCGACTCCGGGCGCACCGGAAATGCCAAGACGAATCGCCTTGCCGGTGTAGGGCAGAAGCGCGTTCAAAAGGCTCCTGGCGCGGATTTGATGGTCGAGGCGGGAGGATTCGATCAAGGTGATTGCCTTGGCAAGCGGACGCAAACGACAGGCCAACACGCCGTCAAAGAAAGCGCGATCATCCATGTGCAGAGCGGGCAGTTCGTCTTTATTCATCCGGCTGTGGGAATCCCGGACAAAACACCGCCAGTCCTATGGCAAGAGAGGGAACTGCTCCCCTCTCCCGCTTGCGGGAGAGGGTGCCCCGAAGGGGCGGGAGAGGGCGCAGCATTTGGTTGCGCTCATTCCAGCCTATAGTCCTGCTACCCTCTCCCCCGACCCCTCTCCCACTCGCGGCGAAGCCGCAAGCGGGAGAGGGGAGTAAAGCGCACTTCCCGACCGTCTCGTTATTTGCGGAAAGCACTATAACCACGATGGTTTTTCCGCGTGAAGGAAGAATGTCGAAAGCACTCATGTCCGTATGCCTCAAGCCGCCGCCCTCGTCATGCGCGACTCGCGGGTAGCCGCGAAAGCAAGGCTGGCGCGAATGTCCTCGCGCTCAAGCTCAGGATAGTCTGCGAGGATGTCGTCCTCGCTCATTCCTGAAGCCAGCCATCCCAGCACGTCATATACGGTGATACGCATCCCGCGAATAGAAGGGCGTCCGCCGCGCTTGCCGGGTTCCAGGGTGATACGTTGCATAAAATCGTTCATGTCCGTCTGCCTCAAACTGCCGCCCGCGCGGCGCGGATTTGTTTCAATATTTCATGCGCACAAACCGGGATCGGCGTGCCGGGGCCGAATATGGCTTTTGCCCCGGCGGCGTAGAGGGCGTCGTAGTCTTGCGCCGGAATGACACCGCCGACGAAAGTGATGATGTCATCCGACCCCAGTTTTTTGAGTTCCCGGATGATTTCGGGAACCAGCGTCTTGTGACCGGCGGCAAGGCTGGAGCAACCCACGGCATGTACATCGTTTTCCACCGCGTGACGGGCGGCTTCTTCCGGGGTCTGGAAAAGGGGGCCGATGTCAATGTCGAATCCGAGATCGGCAAGAGCCGAGGCTACGACCTTGGCGCCGCGATCATGTCCGTCCTGGCCTAGCTTGGCGACCATGACGCGCGGGCGGCGGCCTTCTTCGGCGGCAAAGGCTTCGACTTCGGCCTGCAATGCCTTCCATTCGTCGCTCCCTTCGATTACGGAGGCGTAAACGCCGGAGACCGCCTGCGGATTGGCGCGGTAACGGCCAAAGACTTTTTCCAGCGCGTCCGACACTTCGCCGACCGTGGCGCGAAGGCGAATCGCGCTGACCGAGAGATAAAGCAGGTTGCCTTCGCCGGTTTCGGCACAGCGGGTAAGCGCGGCTAACGCCGCCTCGACCGCCGCCGCATCGCGGGTAGCGCGGATTTGCCGCAAGCGGGCGACTTGCGCTTCCCGTACCGCATGATTGTCAATTTCCAGAATTTCTACCGTGTCTTCCTTGGCAAGCCGGTATTTATTGACGCCTACGATTACATCCTTGCCGGAGTCAATCCGCGCCTGCTTGTCGGCGGCGCAGATTTCCACCTGCATTTTTGCCCAACCGGACTCGACTGCGCGAGTCATGCCGCCCATTGCCTCAATTTCCTGAATGACGCCCCAGGCTTTGTCCGCCATGTCCTGAGTCAGTTTTTCCATCATGTAGGAGCCAGCCCAAGGGTCGACCACGCTACAGATATGGGTTTCTTCCTGGATGATGAGCTGGGTGTTGCGAGCGATACGGGCGGAAAACTCGGTCGGCAGCGCAATGGCTTCATCGAGCGCGTTGGTGTGCAGCGATTGGGTTCCGCCGAATACTGCCGCCATTGCTTCAATCGTGGTACGCACCACGTTGTTGTAGGGGTCTTGCTCGGTGAGCGACCAGCCGGATGTTTGGCAATGGGTACGCAGCATCATGGATTTTGGTTCTTTTGCGCCGAATCCGCTCATGATGCGATGCCACAAGAGACGCGCGGCGCGCATTTTGGCGATTTCGAGATAGAAGTTCATCCCCACGCCCCAGAAGAAGGAGAGCCGTCCGGCAAATGTATCAACGTCCATCCCGGCCGCAATGCCGGTACGCACATATTCCATGCCGTCGGCAAGGGTGAAGGCAAGTTCGATCGCCTGATTCGCGCCCGCTTCCTGAATGTGGTAGCCGGAAATGGAGATGGAGTTGAATTTCGGCATGTGGACTGCCGTGTAGGCGAAGATGTCCGCTACGATCTTCATTGAGGGGCTGGGCGGATAGATGTAGGTGTTCCGCACCATGAACTCTTTCAGGATGTCGTTCTGGATGGTTCCTGATAGCTTGTCCTGTGATACGCCTTGTTCTTCGGCGGCGACGATGTAGCCCGCCAGCACCGGCAGCACCGCGCCGTTCATGGTCATCGAGACGGAAATTTCCTCAAGCGGGATGCCGTCGAAGAGGATTTTCATGTCTTCTACCGAGTCAATCGCCACTCCGGCCTTGCCTACGTCGCCTAACACGCGGGGGTTGTCCGAGTCGTAGCCCCGGTGTGTGGCAAGATCAAACGCTACTGAAATGCCTTGTCCGCCGGCGGCCAATGCCTTGCGATAGAAGGCGTTGGACGCTTCGGCGGTGGAAAAACCCGCGTACTGGCGGATTGTCCAGGGTTTGACCGCGTACATGGTCGGCTGCGGCCCGCGCAGGAAGGGCGCGAATCCGGGCAGGGTATCGGCGTGCTCCAGATTCGCCATGTCCTGTTTTGTGTATAACGGCTTTACCGTCAAGCCTTCCGGCGTTTGCCAGTTCAATTTTTCCAGGGAATCGCTTTTCGACTGTTTCAAGGCGATAGCATTCCAGTCGGAGAGATGCGTGGAATTTTTGAAAGATTCAGGCATGGGTTTCCCTTCTGAAAGCAGTTGTGGGCAGAAGCGCGCGAAACCCTAAATTCTATCGTGAGATTTCCACAGGAATCAAGAAGTTATGTCGAGCCTGAATCCCGGTTTTCCCTCTCCCCTCTTTTCGACAACCATGCGACAACCATGAGCCGGTTCGAAATTCAGGCATGTTCTTCTGGACAAAGGGCAATGGCTTCTGTCGCTTTCGCCGTTTCGCAAGCAAGTACGGCCAACGCGCCATAGCCATCCGGCGAGGGCGCGGCCTGGATTATTTTTCCTGCCGGAGATGCGCTGCCTTTCGGCCACTCGTCTCCGGCGAGCAAAACATCATTGCTGTCCACGCGATACAGACGGCGCTTGACCTGACCCAAATGCTGGGCGCGGGCGACAACTTCCTGTCCGGTATAACAGCCTTTCCTGAAACTGACAGCCCCCAACTTTTCCAGATTCATCATCTGCGGCACGAAGGCTTCCGAAGTGGCGGCGGAAACCCAGGGCAGGACATGTCGCACATCCAGCCAATGCCAAATATCGGTTGCGACAATCGGCAGGGATTCTTCCAGTTTGCGCCGGATGTCATCCAGATGCGCGCTTGGGACGGAAAGAATAAGCCTGTCGTTATCCGGCAGGCGCAGCAGGGAATTGTCCCCCTTATGGGTGACGGCAAGCGGCGCGGATGGCATATCCGGCAGACCTGCCGCAGCAAGGATGCCGGTCAGGCGGGCAGCTTCGCTTTTTGCTCCCGCGCCTGAAATGCCGAGGTGGGATAATGGTTCATCGGCAAACGTAACCTTGGCGCGCAAGACATAACGCCCAAGGCGTTGCGGCAGGGTAGAGGCGAGGTCTGCGGAGAGGATCAGACGAATTGCTTCCGCGCCCTCCGGCATGGGGCGGGCGTAGAGAAGAAAGTTGGCGATTACCCGCCCCTGCGCGGTACACAAGGCGGATAATTGCGCGTTGTCGGCAGGCAGATTCAGGAGATCGTTGGTGAGTTGCCCGTTCAGAAAAGCGCGGGCATCCAATCCGGCAACATCAAGGCTGGCAAGATGAGGCAGCGAAAAAATCGCCGGATCGTTTGGGGGAAAGAGGCTATGCATAAACATTCTCGTTAGAGCGGTTTCGATTCAAGCGCATACGCTTTTCTCCGGACGGAAATTAATCACGGCGCGGCAAGCCCTCTCCCCCTGCCCCTCTCCCGCAAGCGGGAGAGGGGAGTGTTTCCCTCTCCCACTTGTGGGAGAGTGTGACCACTCGCTTTGATACCACTCGCGGCGTAGCCAAAGGCAGGGAAAAGGTTCGTAAAATGTTACTCACTTGAATCTAAAATGCTCTAATCATGAACTGCTTATCTGGAACCGCCTGTTTTGCTGCTGGTCGGCAAGGGCTGACCGGGTCGCCATTGGTTTGCGATAGCTTGTCCTTCCTCGATTTGTGCGGGCGTCATCTCTTTGGCAATGAGATCAAGAGCCTGAGCAGCATCCTTGTGTCCATCTGCCGCCGCAAGGTTGAGAAGAGCATAGGCAAGCACGTAGTCCTGCGGCACGCCTTGTCCATGATAATACATGAACACCAGATTGGACTGGGCATCTGCATTTCCCTGCTCCGCCGCCTTGCGGTACCAATCCACAGCCTGCCGATAATCCTGCGGCACTACTCGTCCACTTTCATACATGACCCCAAGATAAAACTGGGCTTCCGCATCTCCTGATTCCGCTCTTTGCGTCAGAATTTCGGCGTAATCCAGCTCCTCTGCGTGAGCCACAAACGCCATAGCGCCCAACAACAGCAGGGAAAACACAATACGTTTCATGACGATACCTTTCTTAAATGATTTATTCCCGTGCGACAAGCAATACCGAGCCTTCGCGCCCCTTTATCACCAGAATGTCTCCAGGTGCGACAGGAATATCAGCGGCAGGGTTTATCAGCCGCGCCGTCCATTCCGAGCCGCGATAACGCACCCTAAGCTGCCCGGAAATCTGTTCGGGCACGACTTCAACCTTCTGCCCGATAGCGTCGTCCATATCTTCCGGCTCAGAACCGGCGCGTTTTCGTTTCCAGTACACCGCCACTCCCAGAAGGCTGGCAACGGCAAACACGCTGATCTGGATATGTAAACTCCCCGGCAGATAATAAGCAATCAGCGCGGCAGCCAACGCGCCCGCGCCGGCAAAAAGCAGCGCAATGGACGCAAGCAGCATTTCCATGCCGATCAGAACGCCCGCGATAATCAACCAGTACCACATTCCGTTTCCTTTCCTGCATGGTTATTTTGCGGCCAGAACGCCAGATATTCCCGCCAATGCGGCAGATCAAGCCGGACAAGCTCGGCGCGGATAAAAGCCTCTTCCGCATCGGCTTCCTCCAGGGTAATCTCCCCCTTGAAAAGACGAAAGCGGTTGAACATCAAATAGGTATTTACCACGTCGGTCTCGCAATAATCCCGAATTTCGTCCGCGCGCTTTTCCTGCCACGCTTCCCAGACCTTGCCGCCGTCCATGCCCAACTTGCCGGGAAATCCCGTCAATTTTGCCAGCTCGTCCAGCGGCGCATTGGCGCGGGGTTGATAGAGGGCAAGCACATCCATCAGGTCAAGATGGCGGGAGTGATAACGGTTGATGTAATTGTTCCAGCGAAAATCACGCGAATCGGCATGACCGCCCTCGCCCGTCTCCCAGTAGCGCGGCGCGCTGATTTTATGAAGCAGGCTGCGATAATGCAGCACAGGCAAATCAAAACCGCCGCCGTTCCAGGAAACAAGCTGGGGCGAATACTTTTCCACGCCGTCAAAAAAACGCTGAATAATCTCCGCTTCCGACAGCAAAGGCTCACAGAGCGACCAGACCTTGAAATTATCGCCCCAGCGCATTACGCAGGAAATGGCAATGACCCGCTGGAGATGAAGAGGCAGAAAATCATGCCCGACCTGAGCGCGACGACGCTGAAAGGCGAACTCCGCTACTTCCGCATCGGACAGGGAAGCTCCAAGACCATACAGATGACGCAACCCGCCCACATCGGGAATGGTCTCGATATCGAAAGCCAGTACCGGGGCGGGAATCAGCATGGGGCGTTCCGTTCGCTATATTGGCGGACTGTCAGTCTGCGGCGGCTTGTTTTTGCGACCAGGCGCCGTTATTGTCCTGAATCCACCAGCCTGCCGGAATCCTCCTCAACAGGGTGCGGGCAAAGGTCTCCGCTATCTGTTGCTCCCATTCTGGATGTCCGTTTACGCGGGCTATTTCACGATAAAGCGCGGCCTTGTCGCGGGTGTTGGCATTGATAACGGCAGCGAGTTTTTGCCGTTCGGCAACCGGCACTCCCGCCGGATCGCGCACAGCTATGGAGCCATCCATCTTCATGCCGAGCGCCCCGCTTTCCAGCAAGGGTCTTAGCTGCGCGACATGACCTCGCATAGCCTCGCGCAACTCGGTAATGGCGGGCGAATTGACCCGCATGTCCGGCTCGGCTTGCGCCATGACCGTTTTGGGCAGGGAAAGCGCCAACAGCGTCAGCGTTATTAACAACAGCTTTTTCATTATTTCACCTCGTCTTGTCACGGTTACTGGGGATCGTTCTGGCCAGGCGACTCCTGCAACTGCCAGATGTCGTCAATGAACGTTTCCGCAGCCTTTTCGGCAGCGGCTGCGGGAAAGTAGATATTGATGGTCACGCAGGCCGAAAGCGCGGTCGAGAGCGCGAACATGAGCGCGGGGAGAAGGAAGGGGCGCTGCCCCAAAAGGGCGACGCGCCGCCCGGAAAGATCGGATTTCATTCACGAACCTCGCTATGTCGAATTGAAGAAGTAGCGATTATACATTGCGTCAACCGGCAGTTTGAACAGCGCGTCAATCTTATTTCGCTTGCCCTATTGCGGCAAGGCTCTTCGCATTACCGGCGAGGCGGTCAGAATGGAGTTCCCCCGGCTGACCGCCCTATCCAGCGCGGCTTTGGCGGACTTTTCGCCTGCCCATACATGTTCCAGCTCCTCGTCAACCACGACACGCACCAGATCAAGCGCCGAAATTCGCAAGGGACTGATAGCCCCCTTGTCTTTCAGGGAAGCGTAGGCCACCTCCAAGACACGTTCCTCGTCCCTTAGAAGCTGCCCGGAGATAGCGTGTCTGGCAGGCTCGGTAAGCGGCAAAAAGCCGACTCGCGCCATTTCGATCTGCACATCCGGCGCGATTAAAAAACGCATGAAACGGGCGATGTTCCGGTAGGTTTTTGCCTTGTAGCCGGTTCCTACCCAAAGCGAAGCTCCCGCCGCCAGAGTATGCTGGGGGCCGTTGTAGAGATCGTCGTGGCTTGGCAGGGGCGCTACGCCAAGCTCCACGCCGGGCGCGTTGGAAAAATAGCGATTGGCATCCACATTGGTCGTGATCATCGCGCATTCGCCGCTATAAAAATGCCTGTCCGCCTCGTTTGTGCGCCCGTAATTGCGAAAAAATCCCGCCTTGTGCCAGGAAGCCAGCATGGCGATATGCTTGACCTGCATCAGTCCGTTGAACTCCAGCCGTCCCTTGCTGTTGGCGATCGGCACGCCGGAAATGGCGCTCAAATTATCCAGATGCACCCACACCGGCCAGGACGAAGTGTAAGGACACATTACCCCATGATCCATGAGGGTATCCGCCATTTGCTGCATTGCCTGCCAGGTTTGCGGCGGCTTTTCAGGGTCCAGCCCGGCTTGTCGGAATAGCCGCTTGTTATAGAACAGCACCGGCGTTGTAAACGCTATCGGCAAAACGCTAATCCGCTTTCTGTCCTGCCCGAAGAGCAGGTTGGGGGAAATTTCATTCACCGGCAGGGTAATCTTTGCTTCCTGCATAACCTGATGCACCGGCTTGAACGTCGCCTTGTTCCTGAGAAAATTCGCTACTGTTCCAGGCGTCAAAAGACTTAGCGGCGCGGGTCTCCGCTCGCCTCCCAAGTGTACGAGCTTGATTCGCATCGCGTCCTTGTTGGCTTCGTTTTGCTGATTGAAACGCTCCACCAATATGGCAAACGCCCTTGCTTCATTGGTTTGTAGCGTGTGTGCAAGCTCAATTTCATCAGCCGCCTCGGAAACAGCCGCCGAAGGCTGGGATACGGGTTGTTTGCCTGCCTTTGGGGGCGTAGCGGCATGTAGCGGCATGGCCAGCGCGAATAAGACCGCGCATCCTGCATGTTTTAGCAACCGGCGCATAACGAGTTCTCCTGAACGAAACCAAGTGATTATAGTGCATTCGGCAAATAACGCGAATGTCAAGCTCGTAGGCTAGTCGCCCGCCACAGCCCAAAGCGCGTTATAAACACCTTCAACGACTTGCGCCATTTTCTGGTAATCCAATTTTTCCGCCGTATCATCAGGCGTGTGGTAATTCTTGTTTCGGTAAAATGCCGTATCGGTAATCATTACCGCAGGGTAGCCGTGCTTCCAAAAATTGAGGTGATCTGAAAAATCAATTCCTGGCATACTCTTCGGAGCATTAATGGAATACACCGGCAATGAAGACGCACCCTTCATTGACGATTTAATTGTCCGAACCAGAGCCATATCGGACAATGAACCGACCACAGCTATAAAATTACCTTGTGTTGGATAAAGCCAGCGCAACAAGGCCGCTGCCGGAAAATCCTGGCTATCCGGCTGATCGCTAAAATAGCCAATCATTTCCAATGCAATCATCGCACGGGCTTTAACGTTATCCTTGACCAGTTGCTCAGCATAAACCGAGCTACCCATCTGATCGGTTCTAAAATAAGGCGGCTCCTCAAGCGCGAAAGCAACAAGATCGACTCTGAAGGGCAGCGTCGGCTGATACTGGTCAAGCATACGCGCCAGTTCAATCACTCCAGCAACGCCGCTGGCGTTGTCGTCTGCGCCAGGCGTTCCTTCGACGACATCGTAATGTGCGCCAACAATTATACGTTTGCCATCTTCCAAGCCGAATGAGGCAATTATGTTACGGAATTTTGTGCCGCCGACCTCGAATTCTTGTTCGCTAACCCGTGCGCGTGTTTCTTGCAAAGATTCTTTGATGTAGTCGGCAGCCAGTTGCATCATCTTCGGATGACGATGACTGCGTGGATGAAGCTCCGTCGACAACGTACGGACATGCGCCTCAAGACGCAATGGGTCTGCCGCCGGGATGGGGACAGCAGAGCCAGGCCGACAATACGGCTGCGTCATGCCAAAACTCATAACCGTAACGAACACTACAACAATAACCAACATGATGCGCGCGCTCTTACTCATTCAATCACCCTGTCAGCATATACATCAATTCGATAACGTCATTACCGTGTCAACGCGCAATGGGCTTGTAACGTATCCGTTTGGGTTTCGCCCCTTCTTCGCCCAGGCGTTTTTTCTTGTCCGCTTCGTATTCCTGGTAGTTGCCAGCGAAGAACGTCCATTGGGAATCGCCTTCGGCGGCGAGGATATGGGTGGCGATGCGGTCAAGGAACCAGCGATCATGCGAGATAATGAGCGCGACGCCCGCAAACTCCAGCAAGGCGTCTTCCAGCGCGCGGAGCGTCTCCACATCCAGATCGTTGGAAGGCTCGTCAAGCAGCAGAACATTGCCGCCCGCCATAAGGGTCTTGGCAAGATGAAGCCGCCCGCGTTCGCCGCCGGAGAGTTTGCCGACATGCTTTCCCTGATCCGCGCCCTTGAAGTTGAAGCGCCCGATATAGGCGCGGCTTGGCATTTCGAACTTGCCGACGGCAAGCACATCCCTGCCGTCCGCAAGTTCCTCGAATACCGTCTTGTTGCCGTCAAGGCAGTCGCGTGTCTGGTCGACGCTGGCGAGTTTGACGGTCGGCCCGATGGCTATTTCGCCGGAATCCGGTTGCTCCTGCCCGGTAATCATTCTGAAAAGGGTCGTCTTGCCCGCGCCGTTGGGGCCGATGATGCCGACGATTGCGCCCTGCGGCACTATGAATGAAAGTTGATCTATCAGGAGTTTGTCGCCGAAGGCTTTGCCAACTCCCTTGAATTCGATCACCTTGTCGCCCAATCGTTCGGCGACAGGAATAAAAATTTCCTGGGTTTCGTTGCGCTTTTGGTATTCAAAGCTCGACATTTCCTCAAAGCGGGTAAGCCTTGATCTGGATTTGACCTGCCGCGCCTTGGGGTTGGATCGTACCCATTCAAGCTCCTGTTTCATAGCGCGCATGTGGGCGTCAATTTGTTTTTGTTCCTGTTCAAGGCGCGCTCCTTTCTGCTCGAGCCAGGATGAGTAGTTGCCTTTCCACGGGATGCCGCAGCCGCGATCAAGTTCGAGAATCCACTCGGCGGCGTTGTCGAGAAAGTAACGGTCGTGGGTAACGGCGACGACAGTACCGGGAAACCTCAAGAGGAACTGTTCAAGCCATTCGACAGATTCGGCGTCCAGATGATTGGTAGGTTCGTCCAGAAGGAGCATGTCGGGCTTGGAGAGGAGCAGCCTGGCGAGCGCGACGCGACGTTTTTCCCCGCCGGAAAGGTGGCTTACCAGAGCGTCCCACGGCGGCAGGCGCAGGGCGTCGGCGGCGATTTCCATCTGGTTTTCGATGTCGGAGCCGCCGGTGGTTATGATTGCTTCGAGCCTTGCCTGTTCTTCGGCGAGCTTGTCGAAGTCGGCATCCGGCTCGGCGTAGTCTGCGTAGACTTTTTCAAGGCTTGCCTGCGCTTCAATGAGTTCACAGAAGGCTGTTTCCACTTCCTGTTTTACGGTTTTTGCGGGGTCAAGTCGCGGTTCCTGCGGCAGGTAGCCGATTGAGATATTCGGCAACCATTGCACTTCGCCGTCGAATTCGGTCTCCACCCCGGCCATGATTTTGAGCACGGTGGATTTTCCCGCGCCGTTAAGGCCAAGAAGACCGATTTTCGCGCCGGGGAAAAAGGAGAGGGAGATGTCCTTGATAATCTGGCGCTTGGGCGGGACGATTTTGCTCACGCGGAGCATGGACATGACGTATTTGCTCATCGGGTTTTCCGCAAGGATAAAAAGGGACATTTCACCATACGGCGCAACATTGCCGCAAGTGAAAGACGTATGCCGGGGTTGAATTTTTCCTTCCCCCGGCTCTGCATGCGCTATTCCTGCGAGGGCGAATATGGTTATTCTCGTAATAAAAAATCGCGCGTTACCTGCAAACCCCGGCGGTCTTGCAGACAGCAATAGCACAGGGAGTTTGTCGGGCGCGATAAATCGCGCCCCTTGTCGGAACAAACGGAGATACTGCCGTCACGCCTCGTTCTCCCCTTCTTTAGCCGCACCCTCATCCAATTGCCGTAAAAAGGCCATCTTTTCGCGGATTTTGGCTTCCATGCCTCTGGAAACCGGCTGATACCAGCCGGGCTTTGCCATGCCTTCCGGCAGATAATTCTCCCCTGCCGCATAGGCGTCCCGCTCGTCATGGGCATAACGATACTCGCGCCCATGTCCAAGTTCCTTCATGAGTTTGGTCGGCGCGTTACGCAAATGGATCGGCACGTCGCGCGACTTGTCTTCTTTCACAAAGGCCATCGCCCGACCGAAAGCCAGGTAACCCGCGTTACTCTTGGCAGTCACCGCAAGATAAATCACCGCTTCCGCCAGAGCCAGTTCACCTTCCGGCGACCCCAGGCGCTCATAAGTTTCGGCGGCGGCAAGCACAATCTGGGCAGCGCGCGGGTCTGCCAGCCCAACATCTTCCCAGGCCGCGCGCACCAGCCGACGCGCCAGATAACGCGGATCCGCCCCGCCATCCAGCATCCGGCAAAACCAGTACAAAGCGGCATCAGGGTCTGAACCGCGTATGGATTTATGCAGCGCGGAAATCTGGTCATAAAAGGCGTCGCCCCCCTTGTCGAAACGGCGTAAACCCTGCACCAACGCCTCCGTAACGAAGGCGGTATCCATCTCTGTTTTTCCCGCGCTCCTGCCCGCTACCGCAAGTTGCTCCAACATGTTAAGAAGCCTTCTGGCGTCCCCATCCGCCATGAGAAGCAAACGGCTCTTCGCTTCATCGTCAAAGACAAAATCAGCCAGCGCGACCTCTCTCGCCCTGTCGAACAGCAACGCCAGATCCGCTTCTTCCAGCGGCTTCAGGACATATACTGTTGCGCGGGAGATAAGCGCGGAATTGACTTCAAAGGAAGGATTTTCCGTCGTCGCGCCGATAAACGTCACCGTGCCAGATTCCACATAGGGCAAAAAGGCGTCTTGCTGCGCCTTGTTGAAACGATGCACTTCATCCACAAACAAGATGGTGCGCCGCATTCGGCGCTGGTTCTCCTCAGCCCGCCGCATGGCTTCGCGGATGTCTTTCACCCCGGCAAATACTGCGGAAATGGCGATGAATTCGCACTCGAACCCGTCCGCCATCAGACGCGCCAGGGTGGTTTTACCCACGCCTGGCGGCCCCCAGAAAATCATGGAATGCGGCTTTCGCGCCTCAAAAGCCAATTTAAGCGGCCTGCCCTCTCCCAAAAGATGACCCTGCCCCACCACTTCATCCAGACTTTTTGGGCGCAACCGTTCGGCCAGCGGCGAAAAACCGGATGGAACACGGCCTTGCGGCAAAATATCATCAGCGGAAAACAGGTCTGTCATGGCGCTCCGCTTACAGTTATGCCCTAACGCATCACCGCGCCCAAGGCCGCGCGGAAATGGGAAGCCAGATTTTCCGGGCTGTCCACATTCATACCCAGATCGCGGACAAGACCGTCTTGCAGGCTGTAAATCCAGGCGTGAACCGTTACTCGCTGACCGCGCCGCCAGGCATCCTGCACCACGAAAGTCTGACAAACATTTGCAGCCTGCTCAAGCGCGTTCAGTTCGCAAAGGCGATTGTGTCGCTCTTCTTCCGGCAGGCTTTCAATCAATCCGCTGTGTTTCTGGCGCACATCCTGCACATGGCGCAGCCAGATATCCACCAGACCAACCCGCGCGCCTTCGAGCGCGGCCTTGACCCCGCCGCAACCATAATGACCGACTACCATGATATGTTTGATCTTGAGCACGTCAACGGCATACTGGATAACGGAAAGGCAATTCAGGTCGCTATGCACCACCACATTGGCCACATTGCGATGCACAAACACCTCGCCCGGCAGGAGACCGACAATCTGGTTGGCGGGCACGCGCGAATCGGCGCACCCGATCCAGAGATAATCAGGACGCTGAATGCCGGCCAGCTTGTTGAAATAGTCCGGGTCAAGCGTTTGCATCTGGTGCGCCCAGGCGCGGTTGTAATCGAACAGATGGAGAAGACACTCCTTCCTGATTTTCTCTTCCGCCCAGTCTGTCAGATCAAGCGACAGGTAAATCGAGCCTTCCTGCGGCGCGGGATAATAAGCCGGAGCCTCGGTAAAACCGAGTTCCCGATAGAGCTTTACCGCAATTCGCATGGCGGGAATGGCATCCAGCACCAGCCTGCGAAATCCCTCTTCTTTCGCGGTACGAATCGCGGCTATGGCAAGCGCGGTACCTGCCCCGCGTCCACGCGCATCCGGCGTGACATACATCCGCTTCATTTCGCACATCGAATCCGACATGGGCAAAAGACCGACGCAACCGACGGGACGACCGTCAATTTCACCGACAAAAAGCCAGCCGGACGGCGGGGCATAACATCCCGGCAGGGTCGCTATCTCCTCGCCGAAACTCTGGAACGAAAGATGAACCCCCATCCAGGCCGCGTAATCCTGAAAAAAACCGCGCAGCGCCTCAATTGCCGGATCGTCCGGGGAAAGAATCTGTCTGACACGCACTTCCTTGTTCATTATTTCCTGCCTTTCTTCGTACTCAATGACTGCATTCCCCTGCAAGAGGACGACGAACTCTGCTTTGGCCTGGTCGTACCGAGTTCAGATTTCATAACCGCTCCCTTATCTTGCGCTTCACTTTGTCCAAATCGCTGTCCGCAAGCAGAGGAACAAGATTTTGAATTACATCAATCGGCTTGTCCCACCATTTGAACTCAAGCATGAGGGCGATAAGCTCATCGTCAAACCGTTTGCGGACAGGTTTTGCAGGATTACCCACGACGATAGTATACGGCTCCACATCGCTTCCCACAATGCTGTTCAAGCCGATAATCGCGCCGTCGCCAATATGGACGCCGGGCAGGATAGTAGCGTTTTGGCCAATCCATACATCGTTGCCGACAATCGTATCGCCCTTGAATTGCATCTCCGTAAGCGGCGGCGTATCCTGTCGCCAGCCATCGAAAATATAGAATGGAAACGTACTGACGGCGTTCATTTTATGATTCGCGCCGTTCATAATGAACTCCACGTCTGCCGCTATCTGGCAGAACTTCCCGATAATCAGCTTGTCGCCGTAGAATTCATAGTGATGGGTCACGCAGCTTTCAAAATCCAGGCCGCTGTAATATGAGAAATCGCCGACGATGATATTCCGGCGAGTAATGGTCGGTTTGATATAGGTCACGTCAAACCCCGGCACAGGGTAGATTGCGGTCGGGTCAGGCATTGGCATAATTGCTTTCCTCCATCCTCAACTTTTATGATCGCTACTGTCTTCCCCGGGTAACGAAACATGCGCGAGAATCACGCGCACTTTCTCCATTGCTTCCTGAAGCACAGCTTCCAGCTTGTCAAAAATGATTCCCTGACGGCTGTCATTTCGTCCGGCGGCGTGATTGGCAACCAGATTGATCACCGCGTAGGGAATTTTGAGTTCGCGCGCGAGCGCCGCTTCCGGCATTCCGGTCATGCCTACGACATCTGCCCCGTCGCGTTCCAGCCGGTTGACTTCCGCCGCCGTCTCCAGTCTTGGCCCCTGGGTTACGGCATAAACGCCGCCGTCCCGAGCCGGAATCGCAGCCGCCTTCGCGGCTTCAAGCAGACTTTGGCGCAGACGCGCATCATAAGGTTCGGTAAGGTCAATATGAGCGACAGGATCGCCCTCGTCCTCAAAGAAGGTAGCCGCCCGTCCCCAGGTGTAATCCATGACCTGATGCGGAATGACGAGATCGCCGGGCAAAAGTCCGACCAGAATGCCGCCTACAGACGCGACAGAAACGATATGGGTAGCCCCGACATCCCGCAATGCCCAGATGTTGGCGCGATAGTTGACCTTGTGCGGCGGAATCGTATGCTGATGCCCATGCCGGGCGAGAAAAACGGCTTCCTGCCCGCCCAGACGGCCAAAAGCCAGGACGCTGGAAGGCTCGCCGTAAGGCGTCCGCGCGATTTCGCGGCTCATTACATCCAGATTGGAAAGCTGGGATAACCCGCTGCCGCCAATGATTGCCAGCATAGGCATTACTCCTTAACAGACTTAAAATATCGGGCATTGTACCAAGCAACGCCATTTATAGCGCTTTCCGCAAATCACGTTACTACCAGAGGGGCTAACCAAGCCGCTGTAGGGGTTAAAAATTTTTAACCCCTACGCCGCAAGCGGGAGAGGGGAGCAAAGCGCACACCCCGACCGTATCGTTATTTGCGGAAAGCGTTATATCTGTATTCTGCCAAGGTTTCCGGCATTAGCAAAAAGCCGGTAGAATCCGGCTTTTTCTTTATCATTTTATTTTCAAGCGACTGGATTTACTCATGAAACTTCTCGTAATCGGCTCCGGCGGGCGTGAACATGCTTTGGCCTGGAAGCTCGCGCAAGCCCCTGGTCTGCAAAAAATATACGTCGCGCAGGGCAACGCCGGCACCGCGCTGGAGCATGAACTGGAAAACCTGCCCCTCACTCAACCGGAAGAGCTTGCCGACTTTGCGACCAAAAACAAAATTCATCTGACCGTGGTCGGCCCGGAAGCGCCATTGGCTCTGGGAATCGTTGATCTCTTTCGCGCGCGCGGCCTTCCGATTTTCGGGCCAACCAAGGCTGCCGCAGAGCTTGAATCCTCCAAGGATTTTGCCAAGCGTTTCATGGCGCGGCACAAAATCCCGACCGCCGCCTTTGCGACGTTCACGGATGCGGCGAGCGCCCACGCCCATGTGGAGAAGGAAGGCGCGCCCATCGTCATCAAGGCCGACGGTCTTGCGGCAGGCAAGGGGGTTGTCGTCGCCATGACGCCGGATGAAGCGCACAAGGCGATTGACGACATGCTCTTGGCCAACCGCCTTGGCGTAGCGGGAGCCAAGGTCGTGATCGAGGAATTTCTGACCGGCGAAGAAGCCAGTTTCATTGTCATGGCGGATGGCAAGAATGTGCTGTCGCTTGCTTCCAGTCAGGATCACAAACGCCTTTACGACGGTGATGTCGGCTCCAACACGGGCGGCATGGGCGCTTACTCTCCCGCCCCGATCGTCACGCCGGAAATCCACGCCAGAGTATTGCGGGAAATTATCAGGCCGACGGTGCAGGGCATGGCTTCGGACGGCATTCCATACACCGGCTTTCTTTACGCCGGTCTGATGATCGGAAATGACGGCAGCGTCAAGGCGCTGGAATTCAACTGCCGGATGGGCGACCCTGAAGCCCAGCCTATAATGATGCGGATGAAATCCAACCTGCTCGTTCTCCTGGAACACGCAATCCACGGGACGCTCGATCAGGCGGATATCGAATGGGATCGGCGCGCCGCGCTGGGGGTCGTGCTTGCTACTGCCGGTTATCCCGAAGCGCCGGAGAAGGGCGATGTCATCTCCGGCATTCCCGCCGATAACGCATTCGGCGAAGACGCGCGTGTATTCCATGCGGGAACGGCGACCCGGGACGGAGAAACAATAACCAACGGCGGGCGGGTGCTTTGCGTAACGGCTCTTGGCGAAAACGTGAAAATCGCGCAAAAACGCGCCTATGAAGCCATCCTCGACATTTCCTTTCGCGGAATGCAATACCGAAAAGATATTGGACAGCGCGCCATTGCCCGTTAGAGCGGTTTTGACCCAAGCGCTTACATTTTACGCACATTCTCCTACCTTCGACCGTACTCTCCCGTAAATGGGACAGGGGTCGGGGAAGAAGTTTGCCCGCGTCGGCATTCAGCTTTGAGAAAAAGCGCGCATACTTGGAGCTTATCCGTAAATAACAGTTTCCTGTCGCCAGCAGATCAGCGCAACAGCCAGTGACAGCAACGCCTCAAAGGAGGCGGCAGATTTCTCAAAGCGTACCAAGAGCTTGCGAAAGCGATTGAGCCAACTGTGACTGCGTTCGACTACCCAGCGTTGCGGTTTCGCTTTGATCGTAAAACCAACTCTGGTTTGAAACCACGCCCTTTAGGGCGGCGCAGCGGTTAAATCTCCGGCCTAAAGGCCGGGGTGGCTCCATGCCTGTCGCTGATTTCTTGCTGTTTTTGATGTATTTTGCTTGTAATTTTGTTGTATTTTGACGAATGAGCTTGCTTTTTTTGCCGGGATTGCGGA
>Ga0099364_10001331_pt1 | contig 40961 bp, 28 predicted proteins | sample TergutTh196P3_FD_73070 | JGI IMG/M metagenome (GOLD analysis project Ga0099364, IMG submission 73070) | Microcerotermes parvus P3 segment gut microbial communities from Pointe-Noire, Republic of the Congo - Th196 P3 | ecosystem: Host-associated > Arthropoda: Insects > Digestive system > Gut ...
GCTTGCTTTTTCTAGCGCCTCGGTTGTTGATTTTGCAGGAAACATATGACAACCACAGTCCCCACTTGTACAATAGCATCTAAATTCCATCTCACCTGGTCCACAACCACCATATCCACCATCGTCATATCCACCATCGCCATATCCACCCAAAATTCTCCTCTGGGCTTTTTTGGAAACAAGGTCTTCTGCCTCAATGAATTCACGCAATACTAACTTACTCAAAACCATCTTTTTCATGATAAATTAATTTTTTGATTAATACTCTCCTGTAATCGGCCTTGCAGGTAACCACCCGTGTTTAGGTTTTGCTGATATCCCGACAACATACTTATCGTGCTGTCGATGCCTCTGCCACTACTAACGCTGAAAAAACTTACTTCCTTCATACGCATATCTTGTTTAACGTCTGTCCTTTAGCAGACCTTTGTAAAAAGCATTTCTGCCTTTCGGGTTAATAAATATTTCGCAAAGATACATCTTTTTTTAATTAGTTGTATGTCATAAATGCACTTTTTTATGGCATTATTGTATTATTTTACTGCATTTTTGCCAATTCTCGTCTCGTCGTTTCATTATTTTAGTGATTGATAATAATATACAAAAAAATCTTTGTTTAATACTTTAGAAATTTTATAGAGCAAATCGCAACGGATATGCTGATTTCTTAGTTGCCTTCCTAAAGTGCTGTTATCGCAGTCAATTTCTTCGGCAAGCCACGCTACTGAACGTTTTTGTTCGTTCAACACTCTCCTGATTTCTGTTCCTATGTGTACTTGTATCTCCATTTTCGCTCTATTTCTTACATACATCATTATTAATAAACTGGTCACTGTTTCGCTATCTTGAAAGCAACACAGTTCCGACTCTCAAAAATGGTTTTCCGTCTTGAAATACTCCTTCAACTTTGAATGTATATACATCTTCCGGACATAAGTTACCTCTATAATATCCGTTCCATCCTTTGGTTGGGTCTTTAGTTTCAAATACCATTACTCCCAATCTGTTGTACACTACGAAATGATATTTTGCTACGGGGCTCATTAGCGACGGGAAGAACAAGAAATTTCTGTATCCTATATCGGGTATTTCGTCGTCACGCTCTCCGTTTTGGTCTGGTCTGAATATATTTGGCAAAACAATGTTTCCCTGATTTTCTATTTCAATTATGTTTTCCAATATCATCGAAGTACTACATTCCGGCAGCGAGTTTGTTCCTACCGTAAGCGAAACAGTGAATGTTCCGGAATTCATATAATAATGCTGTGGCTCTACTTCTGTTTTGGGCTGAGTTCTATCGCCAAAGTCCCATCTATACCAAACGTCCATAGGTGTTCCATCAAGATTGACGGCAACGCTGTAGTTGTTTACTTCGAGTGGTTGTCCTACATACAGGTATCTTGCCTTCACGGTAAACCCAGCCTGTGGCGTAGGCAACACAGTTATTTCTCTTTCTATCGACCTCACTGACATATCTTCTCCGTATGCGGTCAATTTAACGGTGTATACGCCCGGCGTCATGAACGTATGCGTCGGATTTGTTTCATTTGAAGTATATCCATCTCCGAAATCCCACACAAAGTATCTTGCAAATCTTGATTGGTTGCTGAACGTAACAGTGTATGGAGCGCAATCGGGCAGAGTTTCACTAAAATTAGGCGTCGTAATTGGCGGAACTATTGTTAATCGAATAGTCTGAGTATCATAACATTTATTGTTTGGAGCATCAACACGCTGCGTGATGTCAAATTCACCCCATTCCGGAATATTTAGCGGAGTTGGGTGTGTTGTTCTGGAAAAGTTATTGATATAATTACTGTTCACTTCTTTCCAAGTCCACATGTATTCTAACTGATTTCTTTCCGAAATCGGTATCAAATTATCGAAACTTACAGGCGGCGCAGGGAACACGTATGAGGTGTTTGCCGGACGGAAAGCGGCAGTTGGCTGGCTATACACATGTATCGGCTTAGTAATTGCGTCTGAACAATTTCCGGTTTTCACTACCAATTGCAGATTATATGTTACATCTTCGTACATTGTAGGCGCTATGAACGTATGCGATTGCAGTATGCTTGATTCCCTGTTGCCGGTAATTATGCTTCCTTCCAGAATGTTTCCTAAGTCGTCAACAATGTGATATTCGTATGTTTCAAAACCTTGCGAACCATTCATTAATCTTACTTCCGCCGGACTGCAAACGTTATCTCCCTGAATTTCAAACTCGGCAAAAACAAGCGGGAAAATAGTAACAGTAGCCGCTCTCGCCGGTAAGCTTATGCAGCTTATAGTATCTCCCGGCGTCACCACCCATTCGCCAATAGCTCTCATGCTCGGAGTTCGATGTAAGTTGCTGCCCAATGAGTTGTGGTATCTATGAATCAGTCGTCTTTCATCATCGTCAAATCTTTCTGCATAGCCGTCGTCAAATTCAAATTCGTAGAATAATTTATGGAAATAGTCCGTATTGGCGGGCGGCATATTTCCTTGCGATGTATTTTCAAACTGTATTGTGAGCGGATGACATCCCTGCACATCGCCGTCTATGGTAAACATTGCTCCGGGTTGAGGAAGCAGTATTAACTGACGATTCACTGTGCTACTGCACCAGTTGTTGCTTGCTGTGAACACTATATCCAAAGTTTCGGGCAGGTTTCTTGTTTTGCTGATAAAGGTGTGGGTAGGACTTGATGCAGAAGATTGACCTGTTCCATCGCCAAAGTCCCACGCAAAAGAACTAACCGAGCCTATCGATTGATTTGTAAACTGAGCGATAAAGGGCGAGCAGGCTTGCGTATGTTCTATTCCTCCTGACCATGGACCCGCAAAATTTGCTTCAACTTGCGGATTTATCATTATTTGTCTGTTTGCAGAAGTAGAACATACAAATTGTCTATATTTTGTTTCGTTTTGCTCTTCATATTCAAATTCGTACTCATTAAATGCAGTAAGTGTAATCATTCGCGGCGTTGGCGTTGATGAAACCCAATTTTGATATGCGTGGCTTATTGTGTCGCGACTAAACGGTACAGTTTCAAGGAATCCATCGCCATAACTCCATCTATATTGTGTAACTGAGTTGTATTCAATAAGATTGTCTATAAACGTCGAATTATTTGTAAACACGACGCGTTCGGGCGGGCATACGCTGCCGCTTGGCAGGCTGTGTACAAATGCGGCTTCGGGTGTGGGCAGCACTGTTACTACCTGTTTGAGATTGTCGTAACATGCGCCGTTGTCGACCTGCAGCCACACGTGAAATTCTATAGGCTCGCCGGTAGTGTTTACAAACTCTTGGAACTGGTGCGGGCCCCTTGCTCCTTCGTAGCCGGGTGTGTTTAGCGGATTAACTACCGGTCCCGGATTTACAAGGCTGCCCGGGTATGGCGGCTCGTCAACGCCGTCGGGCATTACCCAATACCAGCGAAAATCGAAGGCGCCTTGTGATAGGTTCGAAAAGCCTATAGTTGTAGGGTGACAGCCAATTGTGTCGGTACTCAAAAATCTTGCCGTTACGCCCGGATTGATGATAAGCTGACGCGTTACAGTGGTGCGGCAACCCTCGCCAGTGATACGGTCGATGTCTACAAGGCTCACGCCTTCAACCGACATTCTGAATACTTCGGGATTAGTGCCGCCAATGTAGTAGGTGGTCGTCTCTTGGGCTTGCGTAACCTCTTTGAAGTTGCCCGGCTGCCATTCCCATGTGTATCTGATAGTTGGGTTGTCCCAATCTTCTATTTCGCCTAAAACATCGAATGGGGCGCAACCATCGGTAAATGCCGATGTGATGATCTCGCCGGTTTTTATGTTAGTTAAAGTATGTTCTAATTCCGGATTTTTGAATATTGTGAGCGGCGCGTCCACAAGTTCGCTTCGGCAGTTGAACATCGACATAGCCGCCACGCTGTACATAAATGGCTGATTTGCGTTGTTGTCGACAATATTTCCTGCCTGATTTATTGAAACCACGTCGCCGGGCGACACAAAGTTACCTGCGGGGTCGTACCAGCTAAAGCCAGCCGGCGGGAAGTCGTCAACCTGAGCCTCTGCGCGCATTTCGTAATAAGCCCAGTTGGTGTCTTCGCAATAGTTGAAATCATAGGGTAATATAGGGTTTGCCGGTGTGCGGTTTATCAGCACTTCTGCTACGCGCGCTTGACTGTAGCATGTTAACGGTCGCGTGGTTGCAGGCGATAAGAACGAGCGATAGACCTGATAATAAAGCGATTGCTGGTCGTCGCCAGACGCCCATGTAAGCGTGGGTATATGGTCAACAAGGTCTACCGTATACATGTCTTGTCTTCCGTCTACGCTGTTGCCTATATTTTCTACTTGGGCAAAAACGTTGCTGCCGGGTAATGTTTCCTCAACGCGATACCAATGATAGTACAGTCCGGTTGTACCGTCATCGTCGGCTACTTTCATTGTCATCTGCGGGTTTCGTTCGTCAAAGTTTTCGCATACCATCAACATTGACAACGGCGGCGTTACCGGCGAAGCGTATACCGTAACCGGTAGATACGCGGTATTGCTGCGGCAGTTTGTACCCACGTCGAGCACCTGAAAACCTACCATAGTGGTAACTCCGTGTGCTGACGGGCGATTTGCGTTTATTGCAGGCGTTTCGCTATTCAGGTCGTTAGGTGTTTCTTGGTCTGCCAAATATGGCGGCAAAAACAAGCCATTGCCGGTGGTAAACCATTGGAAGTCTACATCATTGGGGCGGTGGGCAAAAATTCCCTTATTGAGCAACACGCCTGAAACAACCTCGTAGGAGTTGGTACACATCTCGAAAAGCATTTCATCGCCGGAGCCAATCAAATATTTATCATCAAACTTAACCATCGGGCGCGGTACGGCTGTTATTGAAAACGGCTCTTCCAAAGCTGCAACGCATCCAAATTCATTTTCTTCCGAAACATACAATAAACCTCTGTATTCTTCCATATTGTAGGTGTCGGGGAATATTATTGATACTACATTATTGCCTTGCGTACTTGGGTCAACGTTTGGCAAATGACTTGGATTTGCCGCAAAATCGGTGATATGGTCAAGCGACCAGTTGAACGACGAGCCGGGGGTACCTGCTCCGTTGTTCGACAAAAATACTTTTACGCCGTATTGTTCTGTACCTATGCTGGTTACGCAGTCATCAAGTTCGTTTGTTACAATGTTTGTCACAGGCAGCGGATATATTGTAATATCTATTGCCGCCGGTCTGTCTGCATAACAAACGGCATTATATTCTGGTATTTCAATTCTTGGAATAACTAAGAGCGTCATAATTCTTTCAGTTCTTCCCCACAGCGGATGCCGTTCGTCTGCGCCCGGCTTGAGATAATTGTTCGGGAAACGGAAATTAGTATTGTTATTAACGATTCTTTTGTCAATATCTGGCGTAAAATCTACCCAGTCAGCGCTGTCATACCATCTAATTGTATTATCTGCATTCAGTGGGCTTGCTATGCCAGTTTCAACAAACCATTCGCGTTCGTCAATACGCCATTCAAAATGATAGGATTGTACCGGAATGCCGTTTGGTCCGGGTTTATCCGGCTGATAACCGGTCTGTATTGTTTGATGCATCACAAAAGGCTCAACGTTCCATGTTTCGTCTGCGCAGAATGATATATCGAGATACGGGTCTATTTGCGGAACTGGGATTACTGTTATCGGGAATATTAACGATGTTTCTTCGCTTGGGCAACCCTCTTTTACTGCAAACGCTTCATACATTGCAACGCTTGGCGTCATGTTATCATGGTCGAAAGCGTGGGAGGCTCTGAATGGGCGGAAATGTCCCGGATTTAACGTCAGGCTTGTACCTGCAAAAGTTTCGAGTTGCCCAACATTGTCGCCGCCAATTTGCTCCCATCTGTATAAGACGTCGTCTGTTTCAGAGACAAATTCTATTTCGCCTACTTGAGTGTTATCGCAGAAATCCAACACAGGGTTTGCGATTTTGAACATAGGCGGTCTGGGAGTAGGATGTACTATTATTGCTACTGTTCTTGATTTACTTATACATTCTACTGGCGGCGAGCCTGCTGGGAAGTGTCTTGTCACGGCTTTCAATTCAAATGAGCCGGTGATGTCTTCGCCGTTAAATTCTAATGGGTTGGTTGTATCTAATGCCGTTCTGTTTTCTACGGCTGTAAATGGTCCTAAAATATCGCCCGAGCCGGAGGTTGTTCCGGTAGCAGGGTTAAAAGCGTCTGAAATGAGATGTCCTGTGTTTGATACCCAGTTTACTTGGTAGCCGGCGGGGGAAGTTAAAAGCGGCATTCTAACGTCTTCGTCGCCCGGACAGAGTTCTAAATCGGGCATATTAGCTACCGATGATGCAAACCATGCAGAAACATCGAAGGTTGTTGACGCCTCGCAAGCAAGACTATTATTTGAATAGGCAGTGATTGTGACAACGCCGCTTCGTGTTAATCCTACATTGGGACTTATGCCTTCAAACGCGGGCATTTTTGAAATTTCGCCTGATACTACCGGCACTGTGCCTGTTGATGTTATATTCCATATATTTTGATTTGGTACCGTTGTACTAAGACTCCACGTATAGTATTCAACATCAGCCGGATGCAAGGTGCTCAATTCTATGGCTTGTTCATATTCAATATTATTACAAATATTTATTCTATCAATAGGCTTCATGACGGGCGTTTGGAATACTGTCAACAAAAATTCTTCTTCCGGTCCAACGCAGTCGGCAGTGGTAACAAGATGCACTCTAACGGCAGATTCATAAGCGTCTATGCTGTTATTTACAGCCTTGTCGGGGAAGAAAATATCGCGGGTATCGCCTTCGAGTTCATCGTCTAAAACGCCTAATATGCCGGTGGGATGCGTAGCGTCGGGTATAATTTCCCAATTCCACTTTTCTATCATCGAGGATATTAAGTTTGAGGAAAATCTAACTCTATTACTGTTTAGCGGGTCGCCAAAATGCGATTCAGAACAAATTTCCTGCTCTAATTCGGCAATATTATTTACTTGTGGCAGCGGCAAAATGCGCAAAAATAATTCAGCTTCTACACCTGGGCATCCGGCGTTCCATGGCGTTATTTCTATTGTCATTTCCATATTTCCTGCAGCCGTGTTTACCGGCAAAAGTCCTGTTATTTGGTCAGATTTTTGCGGCGTTGTAGCGTAGGCGGCGTTAAGTCCTTGTCCGGCAACCAAATCAGGTATCAGCCATTCAAATTCCGGCGGCACATCGTTTCCTGAGCCATCTTTTTCACGGTAAGTGATAGTCGAAAGCAACTCAAATTTTGGGACTGTGTAATAACTTGCGGGATAACCTCCGGCGGGATAACCGTCTGGGGTAATCATCGGGTTGGGGATGCTGCTGCATATAGTGAAAATATTGTTTGTAGCCCACGGCTCCATTTGCGGCACCGGTTTCAACAATAGATTGAATAATAATGGGTCGCTGGGGCAATTTGCCGGCGCTGGCGAGGTGGCAATTACGTTAATGTTGGCTATACGCGCTTGTAGCGTACTTATGTGACCGGCTGTAAAATTGTCTATCTGAGCCGAAGGCGTTTGAGTGTCGGCGCCAAAGCCAATGTCTACCCCAACGTTTATCCATGAGATGTCAAAATTGTTGGCAGATAGAAACTCAATAGGCGCGATTTGTATATCGCCGTGACAGTAAGCAATAAAGGGGTCGGGAATATCATTGGGGTCAAATCCTGCAATATCAATAGTTGGCGTTTCCGGTTTAGGATGCACGGTAACGCTAAATGTTCTGTTGTCTGTCGCATCGGTTTTACATTCGGGCATATCTTCATATTGCGCCCAGAGGGTAAACGTGCCGGTTTGTATTGTTCCGCTTGTGTTTGCCGACGTCAGCGGGGTTGTTATGCTGCCTTGTCCGGGACTTGTTAACGTTGGAGTCACCACGCTTGTATTGTCGATTGTCCAGTGTACTTCAGAAGGTACGTTTGCATCTGCGGGGTCTTTGGCTGTTACCGTTGCCGGACTGGATGCGAAAAGGAAGTTCGTCATTACTAACGGCAGGTCTGGGCAAATCACCGGACTTTGTGGGAATGAACTTACTTGCGGTTTTGGGCGCACTCTTATTTTGAACGTTTGTTCCTGCGATGCGCAAGCTCCTGCCGCTGTTGTAGTAACAGCCCATGCTGTAATTGTAGCTTCTGTTTCGCTGCCTACGCCAGCTGTAGTAAACGGCAGCAGATAGGCGTCTGCGGGAGCTATTGCCGTAGCGGCGTCGCCAACACTTCCGGCGTTTAAAGCCACCGAACTTGCTGCGCGCCAGTGATAAGTTGCCACAGCTGCGTCATTTGCCGCTACCGAAAACTGTACCGGTTTATTTGCAGGTATTGGAGGAACAGCCGCTGGGTCGCCGACAGTTATCAGTTCGTCGGCGCATGCCACAAGGTCTTCTGGAGCAATCATCACCGGAGCGCGTAGAACAGTGAGCGTTGCCGTAGCGGTAGCGTCACAATTAAGCGCATCTTCAGCAGTAACTGAAATGCTTGCAGTATACTCGGCTGCATTAGAGACATTTATAGCCGTAGCGTTAAAAGATATTGATGTACTGTTAGTACCAGAAAGGCTCGCGGCTCCTATGCGTTGAACGTCGCTTTGGGTTGCGCTGGGCGTTATTGTCCAGTTAAACACCGGGTCGGTAACATTGCCGGCTGAAAGCGCCATGTTTTCAAAGGTATTCCACGAGCATATTTCCTGAGAAATAAGTCCTTCGATATTGGGTCGCGGATTGATGAATATGTTCACTTGAGTATCTTCGCCCTCGCAGCCTTCGTAATCGGGAGTTACCGTTAATCTAAGGTGACGTTGGTTAGCGCCGGTATTGTCTGGCGTAAACCAAACTGTGGGTGCAAAATCCGGAGCCGTAGTAGATGGCGTTGCCAGTGCAGGCAGCGTAGCCAGCGCTTCGGCTGTCAGCCAGTCGGTAGAGCCTATGTTTGCCAATGTCCATGTGTATCCGGGAGTCAGTCCGTTAGTATACGGCGTGAACGTGCGCAAGTCAAAAGTATTTATTGCAACGCCCTCGCCGCTACATAGCGTTATTCCTCCGGAGTGGTAATTTGCAAGCATTTGCGGCACTGGTTTAACAGTTATAGTAATATTCAACGCCGTGCTGGGGCAATTATTTTCTCTTGCTATAACGCTGAAAGTTCTCGTTGCCGGCGATAATCTGTCTGTTGTGGGGTTTTCTGTTGTAAACATGTTAAGACGGCGCCAATAGTTCGCTTCGTCATAACTGATTGTCCCTATGTTATCACCCGTTTCCGTCCATTCGTATCTTAAAGTAGATGCTGCCGCTCTATCAGCAAGATATACGTTAGGCGTTTCATTGCCGGTGCAGAACACTAATGTATTTATTGCCGGATACCAAGACGTACTCGGCGTGATATCATCATCGTCTTCATCCGTAAATTTAGCAATTTCAGGCGTTTCGGGCGTTGGATTTAATGTTACAGTGTGCGTTACCGACGGGCTTACGCAATAAGTTCTGTTATGTATTGAGCCGTCTGGTAAACCAAGCGGTAATGAAGTTCTATTCATTCTCGCTTGCGCTGTAAATTCACTAACAATAGCCGTGCCTGAGCGTGCTGCAGAGGTAAAAGTGATAGGTATGGTTGTGCCGGGGGCAGCGGCAGTGGGCAAACTTGCTGTTGCTATTTGTTCATCTACCCACCAATGTACAGTACCATGATTTGCCTCAAAATCAGGGGTTAGAGTTATTGAATTGTTCGGACATATTGCAGTAGGCGCGGTACTCGCATCGGTCATCAAAAGATTTGGTTTTACGGCAAGGGTAAAAGTAATCGGCTTTGAATCGCAGGTTCTGTTATCGTATGCCGCCGAGTGAGTGGCTGTAGCCCATACTATTACTGTGTTAGATATATCTGTAGCGCCGTTGTTTACTGCCGCAGCGAAATCGTTCATGTAAGTTTCTGTGGCGTCGTAGTCTACGCTAAAGTCTGTCATGCCTGTCCATACTAATGGCGTGGCATTTTCCAGTTCCCAACTGTAACTTGTTGGTATCATACTCGTTGCTGTTACGTCGAGCGGAAAATACTCTTCAAATGCTTCGCCCGAACAGGCTTCAACGTTTGATATACCTTCCATAACAGGCGCTTGAAGTACTGTTAACAATACAGTATGGGGAGCTATTGTTTCGCAACCGCCCACTGCTGCAGGAGCCTTAGCTGTGATACTCAGCGTTGCCTGATAGATGGTTTGAGTAACATTTTCGGCTTCCTCAAATTCTATTGAATTATCTGTTCTGTCGGCGGGGTCTGTTGGCGCGTCTAAGCCTATATATCCAACCTGAGAGGCTGCCGGTAAGGTAATATCCCACAGGTAAGTTGTTACATCCGTTCCAGTATTGTGTGGCACAACGTCGCTGCTAAAACGCACAGCGCGCACTCCGGCTTGCACGTCGCCGAAGGTTTCGAGCGAACATATTATCAGTTCGTCGTCTATTTCGGTTATTCGCGGACGCGGATTTATTGTCACCGTCAATTGATTATCTTCGGCATCGCCCACGCAGCCTGCATGTTCGGGAATGACGAACAGGGTGAACGAGCGCTGATTGTTAGGCGTTTCGGGCGCATTAGGCGGCGTAGACGTAGGATCTACGTTTATGATTGGCGTAAACGGCGATGGCACTGTCTCATTATCATCTGATGGCGATGTTAATGTATTTGCCAGCAAGTCAGTTGGAATGCCGCTGCTGTTGTTAGTCCAGTCGCCCGCAGTTACATACCATTTGTACACGGTTGTAGGTCTGTCGTTGGGGTCTGTAGGGTCAAAATCTGTTGTATCTTCAGGATATTCTGAGCCTCCGGCAGCAAGTAAAGTTGGATGCAAGGTAAATGCAGGAATTGTTACCGCACTTTGGCTACATACCGCAAAATCTGCTAAAAGCGCAGGATTTACTCTTGGGGTAGGTTTTATTTTTATCAGAAAATCCAAATCATCGTTGGTGTCAGCGCCGTAATCGTGGTCGCTGCGACAACCATTCAGGGTGGCGTATACCAATATCCTTGCCGACAGAGTTGTTAGCGTACTGTTTGCGGCAGCGGTGAACGATGGTATATGACTGCCGGGCGTTGCGGGTTTTGTAAGCCCTATTGTGGTGGTAGTCGGGGCGCCCGTTGCGTCTACAATGTCCCAGAAGAAGGCTGTATTTGCTGAATTATCTGCATGATAATCAGTTGTTACGTTTGCTAAAGTTGTCAACGAGGTTTTGAAATAATGCTCCGGGATGCTCTCGCCGGGGCAATAATCTACATCGAAGAGGTCGAGCGGGTCGGTAACAGGGTCGTCGTCCCACGCGTAAAGTTCGGGCGTGTTGGGCGTTGGCTTCACTGTTACAAGGAATTTTTTTGCTGCTACATCGGGCGTTTCGCAATAATCATTGTGGGCGCTTGTATGTATTACCGTGTTGAGTTCTCGCGGTATTCTCGCTCTTGTGGTAAATTCGCCAACAATATCCACGCCTGCACGATTTCCTCCGGCAGCGTTAAACACCGAATAGATATTGCTTGTGCCGCTTCTGTTGGCGGCTGTTGCAAAATATGATGATATATAATGGTCTGTGGGAGTAGCCGCAGTGTGAGTTAATGTCCAGTAAGGTGTTATGTCCCAATCGTTTGCATCCAAATTGAAAGTAAAATTAGGGATGTCGGTTAAAGCGACCGTCTCTGCGGGACATAGAGATAAATCGGCGAAAGTATTTGTAATTTCGGGACGCGGTTTCAAAATGATTGTAAATTCAGCCGGTGTTTTTGATTCGCAAACTGTTTCTCTGGTATCTGTATGCACGTGTCTTGCAACGGCATAGACGCTTATTGTCGCTTCTTTTTCGGCGCCTTCCTGAGTGTTTTCCACAGTTGTAAATTGCGGCATGAGCGTTGTTTGATTGGCTCCTGTGGCGGTAGCGTTTACAAACGCATTGCCGCTATTGTATGGCGTTACCCAAACATGAACGGGCTCGTCGGGCGGAGTTTCGAGTTCTACTTCCCATCTGTACCTTTCGAGAGCTGGAACGGTATTTGAAATCGAAAACGCTATATTGCCATACGTTTCGCCTTCGCAAACTTGAATTTCATCGAAGGTAAAATTGTTCATCAGCGGAGTTTGATACACGCGGAAAAGTTGGGTTAGCGGTGGACTTTCGCATCCTGTTTCGGGCACTACAGAGCGAACTTCTAACTTTGCAGTGAAGCCGGCGGTATTAAACCTGTTTACCGTTTCATCGAAAGTAATACTGCTTCCTGATTCGCCGCCAAGTAAGATGTCGGCTGTTGTTGTTGGCGTTCTGCCAGCATAAGGAGCAGGTGAAACGCCGGTAACATCGTCAATATTTTCAAATATCCATCTAAACTCGGCTCCGGCTGCATCGCTGGCAAGGTTAATTGTAGGGAAGGCGTCGCCTGCGCAAGCTAACATCTCAACATTGGGGTCTACGCCTCTGATGTTAGGCGTGGGATTGAGTGTGATTAACACCGATGTAGGATTGCCCAAACAGTCCGCATATTCAGGAGTTACGCGAAGCGTCATTTGACGTGGAATAACGCCGCGCAATACCGGTTTGAAACTTGTTAGGTTATCCCACATTTTGAACGGTATTTGAGGGTCTGTTACATCGAAATCATCATATTCAATCAAGCCTGTTGCCCACGCGCCTGTAGCGTCGGGAAAAGTTGAAATGTCTACTACCGTGTTGTCGGTATACCACAGATAAGGCGGAACTTCGCCGGTTGTCACTTCCCAATGGTATTTTGCAAGTTCAATTCCATCGGCATGGAAGAAGTCAAAACGCGCATCGAACATAAATTCATCCAATTCTGAAAGTAAATCGTCTGCGCCGCTACATAGCGGAATGGATGTATTCTGGTATCGCGCCAGTTCAGGTCTGGGTTTAACTCTGATAGTGAAGTTTACAGGCGTAGCAGTGCAGGAAGAGCCGTCGGAAGACCTGACGCCAACGCCGGCAGTGACCGAAAAGTTTGCGGTTTGAAGTTGCAAAGAAGCCGGAAAACTTGTGATTTCTTCAAAAACAAGTTCGTCTTCATCATCCTCGTTGCTACCCATAGCGGGTAAATCAAGAACAGCGCCAGAGATGCGTCGCCACATAATAAAATCATCATCGCCGGTAAAGTCAATTTTGGGCGAAGTAGTAAATGTTATTTCAGAAACAGGCTCGTTGTTGCATATTTCATATATATTGCCGGCAATGAGACCGGTATTAGAGATTACAGGTTTAGGATGAACTTTGATTGTCATCGAATATGGCTCGCTTTCGCAAATTGCAGGACCGAGCGCGCCGGGTTCGTTGTTGTGATGGCGGTCTCTGACGATTATGTCAAAAATGGCGGTATGCTGAACGGGCGTGGCTGTGTTTGACGTCGAATTGTCTGCATCAAAGGAAAAATTACCGTTGCTCCAAGCAAAGGCAGGAGTGCCATCGTCTATCTTAAAATCGGGGTCGCCGCCAAAAATATCATGCGAGCCGGTTCTGATTTTCCAAAAGACTATTTCGTCGTTAGGACCCGCTACATTGGTGCGAAACAGCGGATTAGCCACAGCATCGTCTACGCATACTACTGTTTCAATATTAGGAACAGCCCAGCCTTGCAGCAGTTGCGGCAAGGGTTTCACTTCAACGGTGAAGTTTCGCGTGGTGGAGCAGCCGGTGCCGGTTTTTTCGCCGGTGGGCAGTCCATCGCCGCCTATCACGTCTTTTATTTCGCTTTCGGCTGTAACCGTCACTATTGCAATATTGCTCGGCAGAGGGGTATTGCCTTGCGGCGACCAAGCCCTCGTTTTGAACACCGGAAACAACGGGGTAGTGAGTTCGCCCTCGTCTTCCAAGCCGAACCACGTAGGGACAACAGCGGGGTCGTCGTCTTCTTCCCACACAGTGGCATTAGTAGAAACCCAGCGGTAAATCATGTTAGCAGGCGGGGTGGCTGAGCCGGTAGGGAACGTTATTGCTGGCACGATTTCGCCAGAGCAGGCTATAACGTTAGGAATGGTATTAAGCGTGGGCGCTTGATGAATAGTTAAGGTGTATTCCTGATCCAACTTTGCAGGACAACTGCCCATAGCGGCAGATGAACGCGGAAGATTGGCAGGGTCTAAAATGATTCGTTCAACATAATTAGCATCTTCGGTATTAACAGGATTAAGCGCCGGATTGAATGTGATACTGTTTTGGCTTGGTCCTCCACCGCCGTCTCTTACAGATACGTGTGAATTAGAACTGCCGGTATAACCCGCAGGCTGCAATACTTGCCAATTCCACGAAGCCATTGGGGTTACAGTGCTTTGAAACACCATTGTTGAGAAACGTTCATCGCTACATACGGCAAGCGTGGGACTGCCAGCTATACTGATAACAGGAGTAGGGTTGATGACTATAGGAACAGGAAGCGCCACCCCATCGCAACCCGCAAATGACGGTGTAACAATTAGTTGCAGAGAGCGTGAAACATTTCCGATAATCACAGGTATAAAATCAACAGGCAAAGGAGGAGCGGTTGTAACAGGCGCATTGTTTATATGAGCCGTAGCGTTGCCGGTTAATGCGCCAGTTAAATTTCCGTTATTGATATACCAGTTTACAAGTTCGTCTTCACCATCGCCCAAAACAGGCGCTATACTCCAACTGTATTGAGGTCTTATTCTGCCGGCATAACCCGGGTCATTGTCGTCAGTGATGTGCCCCTCAGTCATAAACCATGTATGCAACTCAAATTCGGGAATTGTAAATCCAGAATCGCTACAGTCCTCAATAGTAGACGGATAGGTTTCAATCATGCGCGGCACAGGGCGAATGATGATAGGGACTGGCAGGGGAATGCTGGGGCAGATGGCGTCGCCAGTGCCGGCGTTAGACCTCACAGTTACAAGTATTTCATGTTCAAATAGCAATTGTGGAGTACTGTTAATTGGGGTTACGCTAATTTGATTGCCATCATCGCCAATTCCGGTTCCATTTTCGGCGCCAGTCATCTCTGGGGCGTTACTTGTCCACGAGAGAGACGAGCCGGCGGGTATTGTAAAATCTATTAACCTTGCGGGACCGTCGTGACAGAGAAATATTGGCAAAGTTGTATTTGACGGTAAAATCGTTGGCGCTGCAGGCGTAGGATTAATGCTGACAACTATGTCGACAGGGTCGGGACTTTCGCATGTTCTGTTTGTTTCGCTCCAGTGCGAACCGGCTGTTACTCTGAAAGTACCTGTTATTTGAGTGGTTGCCGGCGCAGAGTTTTCTTTTGCTATAAAGTTCGTTATATTCCCACTGCCAATAGTCCTATCCACCCAAACAGTGCCGCCATCGCCATCGTCTTCATCACCGCTTGTGAAAAATTCCTCTGCAGAAACATCGGCGCCGAGATATTCCCATGTTATCATTGAGGCGTCGGAGCCATAAACATTGGTTGTAAACACAGGTATATTAACCATATCACCGGGGCAAACAGTAATTGCTGATGTTGCCAAATTTATACTAATTTCAGGGCGCACCGTTACAGGAAAACGAACGCGGTCGGAAGGGCACGTGTTAGTGTGCGTTGCCCAAACCTCTATTTCTGTTTCTAAATTAGCGATGGGAACTTCTTTATTTGCAACTACCGTAAATGCGTTCATTGTCTGCGTCGTAGTATTTGTGAGCGTTCCGCTACCGCTTGTCCATATATCTGGGTCTATCATTCGCCACGAGTACGATGCAGGAGTTACATCATTGGCGGTTGATAAGCCAATAGCGGGCTGCGTAGCGCCGGAGCAAAGTTCTAACGCGGCTGGGGTATTCATCAAAGGTTTTTGAAGGATTGTAAGTTCAGTTGTTTTGGGGTCGCTTATACAAGCGTCAGAGGATGTGGCGTTTATAGTAATTTCGGCAACATAGGTTGCTGTTCCGCCACCTGCTACAGTTGCAGCCGAAGTATTTAGCGGTACGCCTGAAAATGATATTGAACTGCTTGTGCCCCAAAAATTAGTAACTCCGGTAGTGATTATACCCGGATTAACAGCCGGTGGTTGTTCTACGTTCCATACAAATGTAGAACTTATACCTCCTGTGTTAAAAGTAATATTTTCAAAAAATAAACCATTGTTGCCCGAGCATGCCGGAGTATTGTTGGGATTGTTTACGACAATATTTGGGCGAGGAAATACGCCCATTGTTAATGGCGTTGCCAATGTGCTGACACAACCGGCGGCATGTCCCTGTCCGTTGCTATTGCCGGTAGCCACAACAGACCAAGCATAATTATCTACAGTTTCGGATGTATTGTTATCGCCAAAGGTAAGGGCTGCTGCAGGCGGTACGTTTCCGCTACCCGAAATTGGACCGCCTACTATCTTAATGTAAAACATGCCTTCTTCGGTTGGCGTACCTGAAATTATGCCAGTAGCGTTGCTAAAAGTCAAACCATTGGGAAGGTCAGAGTCAACCAATGTCCATGTTGAGTTTGTAAGCGTGTAACTATATGGCACGTTAACCTCGCCGGATGGAAGAGCGCCGCCAACTGTCGGCGGTGTTCCGCCGCTTGGCGCTATTACAATTGTGTACGTAATTTCAGCGCCACTTGGCGGGGTCATTATCCATGCATAATCAACTTGGTCATCGGGAAGATTGCTCGAGCGAAATGTGATTGAAGGAAAAGTACCTCCTAAGCCCGGCTCAGGACATACCGTTTGCACAATGGGAACACGGATGTCAGGGCGAGGTCTAACCCACATCTGTAGAGTCATAGGCTCGGAAATGCAGCCAAAGGTTTCGCCCGAAATAGTCATCGTACCGCCCAATCTGCCGGTAGAGGTATTGTCGGTAAGTTGAAATTCGCCTAATGTGTTGTTGAATGTGAAATCTTCGCCTGATACCGTAGGCGGCATAATGAAACCAATTGGGGAGCCGTTCCACAACCATGTGTATTTTGTATCTAAAACTGTACTGTGTAAAGTCGTTTCCAAAGGCATAATCCGTATAGGAACGCCTGCTGCATCGTTTGGACATTCTTCTATGTAGCCTATTATATCGCCGTTTGGCAAAGTTGTTAAATTTACTTGAGCGTCAAAAGTTAATTTTGGTTTAGGATTTACTACTAACGGCAAATGAGCCACATCGCTGGTGCAACCGTTAACAGTTGCAGTGGCTGAAAAAGTTGAAGTTATTGGAGCACTTGTACCGTTTTTAGTTGCAAAACGAAACTGGAACGGAGGCGCTTCATCATCTGCTCTAAATTCTCCGGTTAGTCCGGAAGCGGTGTAGTTAGAACTTGAAGGAGGAACTATAACATCGTGGGTCATAGTCCAATTGTATCTCGTATTTTGCCATAAGTTGACGTTTTCATACAAACGCATAGTAACTTCATCGCCTTCGCAAAGCGAACTGCGAGAAAATTCAACCTGTGGCGGCTTGGGGCGCAATTCCATGCGAACATTCATACGGTCAGACCAACACATTCCGTTTGATACTTCAACGCCAACATTAAAGACATCTGCTGCTGTTGCGCTTAGAGTTAACGGCGTTTGCCTGCCAGTAGGAAATTGTCCTGTTTGCCATTCTGTATTGAAGCCTTCCATTGCAGTACCCGAAAATAACCAGCGGTAAACGAAACCAGCATCGTTGATAATGTTATTACCCGCGTTTACCGTAACAAAATCGGGCATTTCTATTTCACGCTCAGGACATAATACAAGGCTATTGAGATTGGGATTACCTGTAAGATTAGTTTCCAAACGCACTATAGGTTTTGGGTGAAAGGTAATGGTTGTAAAATCGGATAAAGAGCCGCAACCACCCGACACTATCCAGCGAAACTTGTATCTGCCTAATTCATTTATATTTACGTTTACACCTGTTCTGAAATCTGTAGCGTCTTCTATGCCGCCCCAATCTGATGGCATGGGTGATTTAGATAACGATGTAGCAGACCTTGTTAACGTGTGGCTGTAAACAACGCCTTCTGTTCCCGCTGTAATTGGCGTTCCTACGCCGGTACCTGTTCCGGGAGCAATAACTACATAATACGGCGTAACTATATTTCCGTCTAAATTGTATTCAGTTATCTGAAAGTTATATACGCCATTCACTGTTGGAGTACCTGATATAACGCCCGTTTCTGAATTTAATTCCAAACCGCGAGGCAACAAACTGGTAACTCTCCATTGCTCAACGCCCGCTACGCTTGGTAAGGTATAGCCGTAGACAGTACCTACTTCTCCGTATGGTATATTGCCGGTGCCGGGGTCAACTCCGCCGGCGGGCACTATCACTAATGTATATGTTATGTTTGAGCCCGGCACCTCTACTCCGACGCCATTAAGCCCTATCAGGCTAAAGGTATATGTGCCAGCCGTTCGCGGTCTGCCGGAAATAATACCATTGCCGGCGTTAAGCGACAAGCCCGGAGGAATAACGCTGGTAACCGCCCACCAAGTGCTGCCATAATGCGATTTAACGCCGCTGGTGTTTTCCAATTCCATTTCCCATATTTCCCAACGTCCTGTTTCAATAGGATTGGGACGCACCGCCCAAAGTTCATAAGGCATATCGTAACAGACCTCGTCTTCGGCATAAAAAACTTCTGCTACGGTTGTCGATTCGGCAAAAAATACCTCTGCAGTACGTCGCGAAAAGCATGTGCGATTACCACGCCAAATTGTCCAAACAGCAGTATAAAGGTCGGGCGTAAAACTCGATATCATGGCCTTATTGGCAGCAGTGGGGTCGCGCGGGTCGCGCGGCAAAGGTGTGGAACTGCCCAAAAGCGTCCACTCGCCTTCATAACCGGAAGCCAATACGTTTCCTTCTAAATATATCACATGTTCGCTGCCATCAAAAGTTTCTACGCAGACTGAATAAGGCAAGCCGGTAATATTGGGGTCGGCTTGGTCTATTTGACTGACTGTTAGCACGAGTGGAGGAGGAAGCGCGTTGTTTGAACACGCCTGACCACCTTCCTGCCTTACGGATGTAATTTGCACTGTCACTGTGCCTACTTTAACTTGAGAAGCCGGAATTTCCAAAAGATAATCGGAAGTAAGAACTCCTGCCGGTTGCATAGATGGTCGTAAAGCTATTTGAGGGTCACCGTTAATTGTGTATTCCACTACATAACCTCTAACAGGCTCGCCGCCAAGTGAAATAACTGCATCATAAGATATATCTTCGCAGGTTGGTACTGCAAGCGGCGCAGCGAATACGGCAGTAGGTGTCTGCTCAACAACTATAGTTCCAGTAGTATGTGGATTATTGAGTTGAATGCAGCTACCTGCGCGTGAAACAGATGCTATGCTGAATGTATACGATCCCCTGCCCGAGTTCAACATACTGGCAGGTATATCTATGGTGTGCGATGTTGCATTATTGGCTGAAGTTGCAGTTCCTGTTCCTGTGAGAATAGCGTCATGATGTATTTCCCATTCCACAATAAAAGGATTTCCCGCCGTGCCGCCCGATAAACCGATAGTAACGCTTGCGCCGCTACCTTGACATATTGACTGACTTGTAGATGCAGGTGAAACCACAGCCACCGGAGCTTGTGAGATAGTAAGGGTAGAGCTTATCATTGCTGCATCGCATCTGTTACTGCCACCTGTTTCGGTTGGCTGTATATATCTCCATGTTGCTTCTATTGATCTGCTCGCAGTTGCAGTACCAGTTTCTTCAGGGGTAAAGGTGTTGCTGCCGGGTCGTTGGACAGTTTCGTTGTTGTATCTCCATACCACTTCTGTTTCGCTGGTTACTGTTACTCCGGCTAACGTTGCAGTAAATTCGCTACCCTCGCAAATAGGAGTCGGAACAGTTGTAATAGTTGCTCCTGTTGAGGATAAGAGCGGTCGCTTAGTAATTGATGCGGAAATTAACGGCGGATCAGTATTTTCACATGTTGTATTTACTGCTGTTATTTGGGTGACAGTATACGTGGTAGTTGCGGCATTATTAGGAGTTACCGTAAACTCATATCCATTGGTAATGCCATTGTGACTTGTTACATTGGTACCATCGCTAATATTTACATTGTACGATGTGCCACCGGTCAAGCCGGTTAGTGTGAGTTGCCTCGTTTCAATGTCTCCGCATATAACGCTGCCGCCTGATATAGTCCCCCCAGAAGGACTTGGGTTGATAGATACAGTGTGCGAACTTATTGTGCTGAAGCAATTGCCGCATGCGACTGTAAAGCCCGGAACGGAAGGTAGATTTGTACATGTTGGTGGTCTGTTTACAGCGTTTGTCCACTGGCGAAACATCCTGACCTGTGCTGCAGTTGTAAAACGGATGTCCGCCCATTCTCCTGTTCTGAAATCGCCAGTTGAAGTACCTACAATAGTGTAACCGGCACCATCCATCCACACATATGTCAGCGGCTGTGCAGGGTTGCCCATTGATGCTTCAAAAGTTGTAACGTTGTATCGGTACGTTGTATTAGCGCATACAGTGGTAGGTCCGGTAATTCCGGGGGCGGCTGAAATATTTTCACGTACTCGATAATCTATTCTTGCAGACGGACTTTCGCAAAATTGTCCGTCAGTAGATACTATTGCAAAGGTTACCCAGTACGACTTTGTTCTTTGAGCAGCAGTTCCGCCGGGAATCAATCTATTTGTCTCATTAACGTAAGTTTGTGTAGGGTCAAATGCAACATTGGTGGCTGTTTGGTAAAAATAAGTACCGGGGCCCGTGTTTGAAGCATTTGGGTAATAATAACGATAAACTCCTGTTTGGGAAGGTGTGCCACCGAAATTAACTGTTCTTGTGGTTGCATAGTTATTGGAAATTCCAGTTACAGGGAAACAGTAATCAAAGGTCTGAGGGTCTGGAGTATTGATAGGCGCCGCTATATTTATGCGTGCCACTCTCATTGTAGCATTAACTCGGGCGCGGTCGGCATCGGTTGGGTTAGCTGCCGGAGCTCCTGTACAAGAATTCCATGAATACATCCTAACTTCAATGTATTCAGCGTTTTGAGCGCTTTGAGTGCCGGTTGGCGCTAATCGAATAAAATTTGACGGCGTTTGAGAACGAGTGTTGCTGCTGCTGACATTCCACTGTCTTCGCTGGTTTGCAGTTGTATGAAGTGTTCCGCCATCTCGTCTTGAAGCTCCGGGAGCAAGTGTTTGAAGAGCAGTGCCGCCAGAAGTTGAAGCAATGACTATATTTACGGAAGTATTATTGACATATTCAAATTGTACGAATCTATCGCCCGGACACCGAAATGCGGACATGTCCATAAAATTACGTCCACTGACATCAGAGGCACAAACGGTATATTGGGTAACAATAGTATTCTGATTATTGTCAATCTGAAGCCGGGTATCAGGGTCGTTTTGTGTGTTTAGAACAGTGACAGTTCGCGGCATACCATTAAAAATTTTCAAATCGCTGTAATACAGCGTCGAAGACGTGGCTGGGCTACTACACGTTCTATTAGGCGCGGTACCCTGAATTGTACCACTGCATCTATATCCTTGAACTTGCAAAAACTCAAACGTATAAGAACAAGGAGGCTCTTGATTTATCTCGTATTGAAAAAATATACCATACCTAGGCACCAATTGCCACTGGTTGTTCAATGTAAGTTCATAACGCGCATTAGCGCCTTGACCCCAATTGACGATTAGCCATATAGCGCCATCCCAAGCAGTAGTAGTATTTGGATTATGACTTGGGTACACTCCTGCGGCTTGATGCGCTGTTCTCATATTTTGCCATGCTGTAACTTGTGTGTTGTAGTTAGCTGTACTTAATCCGTGATTAGTTAAAAGTGAACCGGTAAATTGAGTTGGTGAAGCACTGGGCGTACCAATTGAGAAACCAACTAATTCAAAGATAGCTCCTGAACTAGGTGTTGCGCATTGTACCTGAACTATTGTTCCAGGGTTTATCATCAGACCGTTCGAAGCGGTAGATTGATTAAGGTTGGCGGTAGGAAGCGTTGATGAGTGCGATGAATACAACGCAGCATTATCTCGTCCAAAATATCTTCCGCCTACATGACCTTGCTGTCGTTGCGCCTGTATTTCCCCTCTTCCCATCGCCATCACCGCTATCATCGCGGCAATTCTAACTATCCATTTTATTTTTCTATCTTTTTTCATTTGATTTAGTTTTTTTTCGGTGATTTCTTCTGTTTTGGTATATATCCAAGGATTTAGCTCCGTTTTATGTGTTTTTCGGAGTTCAGTCGCATTTTGCTCTTTTGCGTTTTTCAGAGCGTATGTCGGCTGCGCAATCATATTTTTAATATTCCGTTCCATACCAATAAAAAATCACGTTTGTTTTTTTTGTACTTTTGTATTTAGTTTTATATGGTATACGAAAAAAAAGTGAAATTGTTGCGTTTGAGGTAAAAAAAGTTTTGAGTTATGGGTTACGTTGTACTTCCTTGTAGGTCTTTTATTTGTTTAAGCAGACTTTCTATTTCCTTGTCTTTTTGAGCAATAATGCCTTCCATTTCTTTTTGGGCTTCAGCGCGTCCTTCGGCAAGCGCATCTCGTCTTGTTCCTTCTATTAGAGCTCTTTCAATACGTATGTACTCCTTGTCTGCATTGTATTTTAGCAGTTCTTCGGGGGTAAAGGCGGCTCTTTCACAGAGTTCGGCTGCTTTGCTTATGTGCTCGTTTTCTTGCAGTTCATCAGGCAATTTTTTCAGATCCTCGTTCGTTTCCTTCAGAAAACGCAGCCATAAAATCATCAGTTTGCGCTCTGCCATTGTCTCGGCGTAAAACTTGTCAGTAAGCTCTACAATCACAAACTCAAGTCCGGGAATGACCTCACCGGTATCTTCGCGGTTTATTATCTGATAATGATGGTAATAGCTTTCTGACTTGCTAAAATTCTCATTTATAAGCGCTAAAGTGTAAACCGGCTGCAACAGGTGATAGTCGTCGCCCTGGTCTAATTGCTTCACGTATGCTTTGCCTGCATTGAAAACTATGCGATTGTAAAAATCGGAATTCCAAAACATCTGCATCTCTATGATAAACTGACGATTATGGCTGTCTTTACAGCGCACATCTACTATCGAATATTTTTTTGTGGGGGTTGGAGGCATCAATTCCGAAGGAAGATATTCGATTTCTACAATTGACCTGTCGGGCGGCAGCGGCATAACCGCGTTCAAGAAATTGATAAGCAGGTCGGGATGGTCGGCAAAAATACGCCTGAAAGTTAAATCTACTTTGGGGTCAAGATAAGTAGTATTGGCAAGTTTCGAAGCATAAGCCGACTTTTTCTCCGCTTTTTTTATTTTTCGGAGTTCAGTCGCACTTCGCTTATTTGTCTTCATTTGAGCGTCAGTCGGCTGCTCAATCGTATTTTTATTCCGTTTCATATCAAAGAAAAAACACGTTTTTTGTTTTTTTGTTCATTACATCATATGTGTACGAAAAAAAAGTATTTTTGTTGCGTTTGAGGGTAAAAAAAGTTTTGAACTACGTTGTACTTCCTTGTAGGTCTTTTATTTGTTTAAGCAGACTTTCTATTTCCTTGTCTTTTTGGTTTAGTTCTTGGTCTTTTTGGCTTAGTTCTTGGTCTTTCTGGTTTATTTCTTGGTCTTTTTTTGCAATAATGCCTTCGTATTTTTTTGTTGCTTTTTCTTCGCCTTTTTCTTCGCTTTTACGCTCTACCTGTTTAAGATACAAAAGATACATATCTTCCTTCTTCATTTGCTCCATAACTTCCTTATTGCTTGCCGCCATTTTTAATCTTCTGACTATATGACGATATTCTTCAGGGAAATCTTCCTCGCTTACATTCAGTATATGGTTGTCGGATGTGATGTTAGATTGGTCGAATACGCTCAAAAGTTTTTCCAATTCGCTGCGTCGACGCTGTTTCAAGCAACTTATCTGCACCACCCAGCTCTTGTGGTTCAGTGATTCAATAAACTCACTTCTAGCTTCTACTTCTTTGTTGGTAGCAACATCTACTACATTAGGGAAAATCCGCAAAACAGGTGTGTCGCATATTTTCAAATCGTCGCCCAAAAAATAAATCGTGTAAATTTGTAGAGGAGTGATGGTGGTTTTTTTTCCTTTAGCCTCTACGTGCACATTGCCGGCATGTGCATACTGTCTGCCCAAATATGCGCGAAAACGAACTATATCAATCATTAACGTCGCCTTCTGCATTTCTATCAAAACCATTTTATAACCATCGGCAGTTTTTATTTTAGCGTTGAAATCGAGCCTGTAAACTGTATGCGTGGTTTGCCCAACATTGAAGGTTTCTGTGACATACTCCTGCGGTTTAGGGTCAAGCCATTCCACCTCCTCGCCAATAATGGACGAAACCATTAACTTGGCTATAGCATTGTCTTCCATAAGATATTTGAAGACCACATCGTATATCGGGTTAGCTATTTTTACTTGCATGACGGAAAAAATCAATTTGTGTTCTACTTTCCTTTATACGAAAAAAAAGTGAATTTGTTGCGTTTGAGGGTAAAAAAATTATGGGTAGCCGTCCGCGCTGCGCTTACTCGGGGTTAAGCAAGCCGCAAAAATCACTAAATATTGCTACTTTTGCGCCGATGAATAGCGACGTGGCATTTTCGTTGTTTCAAAATAAATCGCCAAAAACTCGCCAATTCCAGAAACCCAAAAAACGCCAAACATCTTATTTAAAGCTGTTTAACGTTTATTATGGTAGTCCCGGCGGGACAGAAAAAATGTAATATTACCTATTTTCGAAATCATAGAAAACAGCACAAAACAACCTGCAATGTAAGAAATACAGGCGGTTTGAGAGATGACATAACATTACATATATTTACAACGAATTACGGTAAATTACATTTTAAGGGACAAAAAAGGGACAAAATTTCATAAGTGTAAAAAATAATTGTATTTTTGCGGCGTATTTAAAACAGTGTTTTTATGGCAATATATTTTTCTCTATCCGCAAAATCCGACCTTAAAGGACTGTGCGAAATAATGATACGCTACAAAAGCGGCGTATATTCAGCACGAGCCAAAAGCGGATTGTATTCTTTGTCTGGTTGGTTTGAGTTTGTAATTGGTAATAATTTAGAAACGCCTTACAAGGGCAAAAAGATTTTTACCAACGAAATGAAAGAAACGCAAGCCTACCACGAAAAACAAAAAACAAGGCTTTCTGAAATTAACGAGGGAATTTCCGAAGCCCTAAAAAATCCCGAACTTAACCGCAGTAATTCCGACTGGCTAAAATTAATCATCGACAAATTCAATTTTCCCGAAAAGTACGCACCAAAGGCAGAAAAGCCGAAAGATGTTACAGTATTTCAGTTTATTGACAAATTCATAAAAGACACTCCGAACAGAAAAGAAAAAAGCACAGGACGACCACTAACACACAAAAACGCTCAACAATACAAGGCAACGGAAAGACGGCTGATAGAGTATGCAAAGAGCAGCAAAAAAAAAGGACTATAAGTTTTCTGATATTAATCAAGTGTTTTACGATGGTTTTGTAACATTTTTGCAAGGGCTGTCGCTAACTCAAAACAGCGTTGGGAAACATATCAAAGTGCTGAAAACGTTTTTAAACGAGGCAAAAAGACAAGGACACGATACAGGAGCGCATTTCAGCAGTTTTCATGTATTCAATGAAGAAACGGACACCATCTATCTGAATGAAACGGAATTACAACAACTCAAAGACTTCGACCTTTCAAAAATTCCGCATCTCGATCGCGTTCGCGACTGGTTTTTGCTGTTGGCTTGGACTGGTTGCCGATTTTCCGACCTGGAAAAGGTTGCGAAAACGGACATAAAAGACGGTTTTATTACGTTTCGGCAGCAAAAGACAAACGCAAAGGTAACAATACCGCTGCATCCTGTCGTTATGGAAGTATTGGAAAAGTATAATTTCAATTTGCCGGAACCGATAACCAACCAGCGATTTAACGAATATATTAAAGAGGCTTGCAAAATTGCCGAAATTAATAGTATGGAAACAATGACGCGCACGGTGGGCGGCAAACTTGTTACGGAAAAATTTGAGAAGTGGGAATACGTGTCAAGTCACACGGGCAGACGTTCATTCTGCACAAACATGTATAAGCGCGGACTACCAACTCTAATGATTATGTCTATTTCGGGACACAGGACGGAAAAAGCATTTTTAAGGTATATCAAAGTTAAGCAGGGCGAACACGCCGAAATGATGAAAGAGGCGTGGAAAAATATGTATAAAACAAAATAAACAATCTTTTTTCAAAAAAATGCGTTACCTTTGCGATTAATTTTTTAAAGCATTAGGCTTTTTATTCTTTGCAGTCTGAAAATTTACCGATTAGAAGAAGTCGCAAAGAAGAAAACTTAAATGCTCGCGTGTTGCGTGGGCTTGGTTTTTCTCTTTGTGCATGGTTTCGGTAAATACCACAGACTGCGGGAACGATTAAGTTTCGCGCTTTTTAGTTGTTAAACACACACAAAATGTCATATAAATTAAAGTTGAAACCTATTAAAAGTAAAGGAAATAGCAAGCAAGGCGGGGGGGGGGGCAAAATTGAAACTCCGAAACGCCGTTTGATATGCTATATAATTGATGCAGAGGAAATAGAGGTTGTCTACACAGAGCGTTAATCTCTACATGCTGTGCAGGTGTTGATAACTGTTAATAACTTTTCCGCAGTGCATACATACCCTTTGTATCTTTGCAAAATTATTTTTAATAACGCAGTATGAGCCTGACAAAGAAGCATCAAAAAATACAGCAGAAAGTAGCCGCTAATCCGGGCGGGTTTGCTTTCAAAGAATTCGCGGTATTGGGCGACAGCCTTAAAGTAGATAGTCGCAAAATAAGCGGCATGGCTGCCACATTTGGCAATATAGACACCGACCGCGACCGCCTACACAAAGGCTGTTTTGCAGAAAGCATCGCAAAGCGCGGACCCGAAAGCGAGGCTAAAGCAAAAATCGTTCTGCTTTGGCAGCACGACCGTAAAGAACCAATAGGCAGAATAACTATGTTGCAGGAAAAAGCCGTCGGTTTATATTTTGAAGCCGAACTTGACGAGGGCGTTCCACGTGCCGAACAGGCTCTTATTCAATTAGAAAACAAAACAATAAACAGTTTTTCAATAGGATTTCAGTACGATTGGGAAACAATGGAATACAACTACAATGAGGATGTTTACGAAGTCTTTGGAGTAAAACTGTTTGAAATATCACCCGTTAGCATACCCGCAGACGAGCAAACATTCTACATGGGACTGAAAGACGCTCAAGACATCGAAATAGCAATGTATGAGCTTTCGGGACAAATTAACAAGTGTATCAATAAACTTGATATAGACCAGCAACGCGAAATAGGCGAATTAATTTTACGCTACAAATCACTGTCGCATCGTTTACATGCTTCCACTATCAAGGAACAGGTCAGGCAACGCACAGTCGAGACTCCGGAAAACGAAAAGCCAAAAAAGCTATTTGCTGGCATCGTATTTAATAATTAAAACAGTTAAAAAATGAAGAAGAAAATATTGACAGCCGAAGATTTAAAGGCTCGAAAAGAAAAAGAAGAAAAGATGGCGGCCGAACAGGAAGCCAAAAAAGAAGCCAGAAGAGAGTCTATACAAAAAAGTATAAACATTCTCGAAAAAGCAGATCCTAAAACAGTAACCGATGGGGAAAAGGCTGTTTTAGAAGCGTTTCAGAAAGCTATAGCGGAAACAATCGCAGATGCAATGGACGCAATGGACACCGGCATAGCAGACCAATTGAAAGAGTTTGTGAAAGCTCTTGAAGAAGTGGAATTGAAAGACGCCGACTTGCAAAACTTCAGAGCAGAAATGAAAGCAGACCTTTTAAAAGTTCTCAGCTCAGTTGAAAAAGGTGGCAAGTCAGCGCCCGGAAGCGAAAAAATAACTATTCGCGACCTCGTTGGCAAGGAGCAGGAGTCTTTGGAAAATCTGGGAAAAAATAACAATGCAGCAGTAAAAATAGGTTTTAAAATGTTTGAAAAGAACGCGCCCGACTTTATGGGCGTTGTGTCTTCGGTTAACGGCGGATCGGGAAGTCCCTATCTACCCGCCCCAACCATCGCAGCGGGTGTAGTGCCTGTGATGCAGACCAATCCGAAAATCTTCGACGCAGTAGTCAAAAAGCCTATTTCAACGCCTACGTTAGTAACCATCAATCGCAACCCCGTTGATGGCGACTTTGAATGGACGATAGAAGGCGCAATAAAGCCGTTTCTGAAATTCGACTATGAAACCGAAATGGTAACGGCGAGAAAATTGGCAGCCCGCACAAAAACCTCTCGCGAGGCGTTGTCGGATATTCATTTCATTCAGGCTGACACCGAAATGGTTTTGGAGGACACTTACAAGCGTAGGCTGTCTGCTGAAATATTGAACGGCGATGGTCAGAAGAATACCGTAGACGGCGATTTCCGTATTTTCGGGCTGAAGCACTACGCGCCGAAATACGTGCAGGTTTGTATGAATGGCTCTGTTGAGGAGCCGGGCATTTCCGAAGTTTTGAAAGCAGCCGCCACGCAAATACGTAACATGGGCGCAGAGGGCGCATTGGTGGCGTTTGTCAATCCTTGCGACTGGGCTATTGAGGCTATGCGCAAGGACACAAGCGGCGCACTGTTAGACGTTAGCAAACTGTTAGACGGCATCACGGTAGTAGAAACCGGCGAAATCGCCACAGGCGAGTTTTTCATCGGCGACTTGGGCGTATTTACGCTGTATGTTTACGATGATTTTACTATTCACTACGGATACTCCAACGACGATTTCGACAGAAACTTGGTTTCTGTGGTTGCTGAAGGTCGCGTATTTGGTTTTGTGTCGGCAAATAACGTTGGCGCACTCTGCGCTGACAGTTACGCATCTGTTAAATCGTTAATCGCCAAGTAATAATCTTTTAAAATTAAATAGACATGACAGCAGAAGAAAAAAAAGCAGCACAAGAGGCAGCAGATAAAGCAGCACAAGAGGCAGCAGAAAATAACGTCACAGCCGCTCCAAAAGGAAAGGGCAAATTCAGCGACGTTGTAACCGTTACGGGATCGAAAAGCCACCCAACGTTGCCTAACAAGGCATACAAGGTGCATCGTTCCCAAGTTGAGTACCTGACAAAAAAGGGTTACGTTGAAAAAGTAAAAGAAATAAAAGCAGCCTAAAAAATGATACTCAATCCGTCACATTTTGAGGGCGAACTTGCAATCGGGCAGGTCGGGCAGTTTTTAGAAGATGATTTTGCATTTTCGGAAGCTATAAATGTATTTGTAAAAAAATACGAGCCGATTTTCTACCGTGCGACAATGGGCGAAACTCTATACCGTCAGATACTTGACGGTATAGAGCCATCGTCGGCGCCGGAACCCGAACAGCAAAAATGGCTTGCGTTGGCTGAGCGTACCGCTCCTTATGCGGCGATGTTTGTGTGGTTTTATTACATGCAAAACAGCGTTTCGCAAACAAGCGGCGTTGATGGGCTTAATAGCTCAACCCCCAAGCCATCGAAACTCAAAATGGCGAGAGTGTGGAATGAGATAGTGGATAACATTGTTGGTATGACGCAATGGGTATGCGACAGAGAAGACGAATATCCGGGCTTTGCGCCGGATATGGATTTGTTTCTGCATTACGAATTGTGCCGCCATAAAAACCATCTCGGAATATGATTAGAATAGTAGATATAATGCGCGAAGTAGCAGAGCAAACTTCGGAAACGTACATCAAAAAGTACAACCCGAAGTCGCCGCCTGTTAAATTTTTTCCTGATAATTACGTTGTTGTTGGCAACGAACTCAATAAAAGAGGTCAATCCCACGCGGCAATGAAGGAAAAATACCCCGCCATATTGCTATTCACCGATAATATAGTTAGGCGAAAAGCAAAGCCGCTGAAACAATGGAAACTCGAGGTTATGTTCCCTATTATTTTAATTGTTGCAGATGCTGTTGCTGGAAAATCGGATATAAAGCGCGAAAGGGTTTACTATCCAGTATTGGAAACCATAGAAAGATGCTTTTATGATGCAATAGAACAGCATCCGCAAATCTATACTAAAGACAAATTTGCGCCAGAGCCCGAAGCATCCGACAAATACGATTTAGTCGCCATTTTGGGCAAGCACAAGATTTTTACAGACAAATTAGACGGTATTGAAATCAAAAATTTAAGACTGATGTTTAGAGACAAAAATTGTTTAACTTTAAAAAAATAAATAAAAATGATTGACATATGTGCAAATAAAGATTTGACGCAATGGGATGGAGTAGGATGTAACTTTCCTTTAAACGTGCCTGATAATATTATTATCACGCCGTTAAACATTTCCATCACGAATACGGAGGCAGAAAATTTGGTAGATTTTTTGCGCACCAAAGCCTTATTGACAGACAAAGACGAAAGGTTTTATCCGGTATTAGGTCCCGGTAGGCAAATATGCAGAGTAACAAACGAAAGTAGCGAACCTACGATGGGCGCATTAGACAAAGGTTATGAGCGCAAACTGATGGCAGGACGCGTGATATTCCTTTTCGAGTGGGATAGCCATACATTATCTGACAAGCATATTTTGAAGCTTGACGGATACTCGGGCGGCTGTTTGATTATCAACGACCAAAGGTTGTTGATAGGCTTCAAAAATCAGAATGACAAAATGGGCGCTATACCCGTTAATATTTCTGTTTTCGGAGGCGGATTTTCCGGTTCGGGTGGCGAATTGGAAACAATAAAAATGAAAGTAGACCTTGGTCCGCAAGACCAATTTGTAAACTCTGTTATGGCGTTGCCGTTCAAAAATACGGACAGGTTTGAGAATATCATTCCAGTTATCCCTGAAGACTAATTGTTTTGTTTAAATTAATCATGATTAGGGCGGTTGATAGATTATTACTATTCATACACCGCAACCGCCCTTTTTTTATTACTCAAACGAAACAACAGCATCCAAAAACTGAAAACTGAGCATGATAGTAGAGTGGAAATACTTACTGCCCCCAAAGGGTTTTATTGCAATCAATATTTGCGGCTTCATCATAGTTAAAAAAGGCAATAAAAGCAGATTGAAAGAACGTACAAAACGACACGAGCTAATACATACGCGGCAAATATTTGAATTGCTTATTATTCCGTTTTATATATGGTATGGTGTCGAATGGCTTATAAAACGCCCAAAATACGGACGCACGGGTACGTATTACAACGTGTCGTTTGAGCGTGAAGCGTTTGCCAACGATAACGACCTGCAATATTTAAAGAAACGCAGATTGTTTTCTTTTTTGAAGTATATTAGTATCTGAAAACTGAAAACCATGACTATAGTTGAAATGCGCGACAATTTTAGAGAAATCACACCGGTAGGGATTGTGCAAGATATAGTGATGAGTGATGGCGATTTGATTGTAGAGCTTCAGAAAGACCAATTTATGCACGGCAAAGACACTACCGGCGATGATATTGCGCCGTCATATCGAAATGACAGTTATGCTGATATGAAACAGGCGATGAACAGCCGACCGGAATTTGGAACGCCCGACTTGCGCTTAACAGGCGATTTCTATAACGGTTTCTATTTCGATCACGACACGCTTCAGGTTACAAGTGCAGACCCGAAAACGCCTTCGCTAATTGAAAAATACGGAAAACATATTTTCGGATTGAACGAATGGACGATAGCGCGCTACAGACGTATATTTAACCCTAAATTCTGGCGCGCCTTGAGAGCTCAAATAGCGCGCTGAAAACTGAAATGAGTTGTTACAAAAACATATTAAAATATTTAAGCGATGATAAACGATTTCAAGAGCTTAGACGTATTGCTAAAGAAATGGCAGTTTCTGAGGGCGTGTGGTACGTGGTTTACCGAAAAGACAACGGCAGCTACGACTATGTGCCGGAAAATCATTACCCATACAGTTGTCGCAGCAAGATTTTGGTGCGTCTATCACCAGTGCCGAAACACGCCGCTTCAAGTATTCATAGACCACTCGAACGGCAACCAGAAGGCATTGCGTCGCCACTTGTTTCCATCGAAAAAGACGATACAAGCAGCGGAAACGATGTTACAAACGGAATTTGCAGCCCTTTGCGGAGAAAAAGTAAACATATTTCCAGCGAAAAAAGCGTTGAAGCTCAGGATATTGGCAACACAATTGCAGGAACTGTTAAACATACACGCAAAAAGCAAAAAGAGCCGCGCAAAGATTGAGCAGAAAATATCCGAACTAACAAGCAGCAACTCAATAGAGGTTGCCAGCCAAATGCTAAAATCATGGACGCAGCAACTTCAAATAGAAGAAAAAAACCTTGAAAAGGATGAGCAAAAAGGCAAAACCAAAGACGTTGGGCTTGAAGACTTAGTTGTGGAAACGTCTAAATATCTTGGATATCAGATAGACCGCAAACGTACAAGTGTAGCCGAATTTGCGGGACATCTAAAGAGTTTCAAAAGGCATATAGCGGCGCAGGAAAAGGCGAATAGGAAAAGGCGAAAATAATTACCTCATATCGGGAAGCCACTTGTTGTTGCTTTTTTTAGGCTCATCAATTTTTTCGACTACATTTACGGGCGATAACAATGGCAACAACCGCATCCATTCAATATCGCTATCTTCCATAGACCTGAAGTTGCTATACCTTGCCGGATAACCCCGTACTTCTACCGTTGTGCCACCACCCTCAGTCACTGTAAAAAGCGGATCTACCAAAATGTCGGCATTGCCAGCATTAGCGAGCGCGTTTTGAATAGCTAAAATTTTTAGCGTTTCTATGTCAGGAGCTTGCCTTGCTGCTGCTGTGCCCACTACCCTTTCTTGTTCAACAATCAGATCGGCTATAACAGGTTTATGAATTACTCCGCGATGGACAATGTCCAGCGTTTTTACTTCGCTTAACTGCTTAGTGGTCGAACACCCCGCAAACATTGCGGTTGCTACTAAAATTACTATTACTCTTTTCATTGTTTTAAAATTTAAGTTTATTTTTTAGAAATTGTTATTTTTTATTATATTATTGTTTATTTGCTATATCATAAGCCTTATCTGAGTTCACATAGACAGCAAGAGTGTTATTGCAAAAACGTTCAGTTTGCTCTATATCAAAGTACTTATCGCTCACAAGTTTAGCTTTGTATTTATCCGGCAAAAACGCTCCCCATTTTGAGAAATCCATTATTGCGGGATTTGTCTTCAAAAGATTGGATATGTGAGTATCAATATTTTTCAAAGGACGACACAGCGCATCTAATTTGAATAGCGTGTCTTTACTTGACGCATCAATAAAAAATGAACTGCTGCTTTCATCAAGCGTGTTTTTTATTCCGGCGATGTTCAAAAGCATTTGGATAGTTCTGTTTATCCTTGTGCCTGTGAACGTGAAAAATTGCATATTAGTCTCAATCATAAAGGTTTCTAATTTTTGGTTGAGTTCCGCGTATCCAAGCGCATATTGCCGCAAAACGACGAAGGCGCGCATGATGTCTATGTTTGCCTTTATTGCAACATCTGAACGCAACACTCCAGATAGCATCGCAACTCCTTCTTGAGTAAATGCAAATGGCGTTATAGGGCTGTGTTTTATGGTTTCAGGCAACTTGTCGCAAATTGCGATAAGTTTTGACCACTCTGATTTTGTGAGTTGAAACATAAAGTCAGGTGGGAAGCGCTCAATGTTTCGTCTTACCTGTTCTTTAAGGCGTCTCGTCTCGGTTTCGTATATTTCAGCCAAATCGAAGTCGAGCATCACTTTGACGCCTCTGATGATGTGTATTTTGCTCTGTATGAATGATAAATCCATTGGTTTATTTAATTTTTGTCAAAGATACTACTTTTTCCGTTTCACCGTATGTTTAAACTTCAGCACGGCAAAATTTATTTCGATACTGGTCTCTTCTTCGGATACATTCAGGTCATCGCCCAGCAAGTCGGCAAATATCTCACCGCCTTTCTGCATAAGCGATTTTTGCTGAAATTCATCAGGCACAGTAGATAATTCGGCAACCGTTTCTCGCAGTTCGCTCAATTTTTCAAAGGCTTCGATGATGGCAATGGTGGTGTTTGTTGCTTGCTGTCCTTTGAGGATTGTTGCCAGCATGTAACAGCCCCTTTTGGTAAATACCGTTGGCGGTTTGTTTTTTCCTCCCCAACTTGATGTCAAAATTTTTGATTTCAAGTTTTGCCATTCGCTTTTGTCCAACTGGACAACATATCCCGCAGGAAACTTATCAGGGTTATTCCTTATGGCTTGATTGACCTCTCTTGTTTCTACGCCGTATAATTCGGCTACATCGCTGTCTAAAAGAACTTTTTGTTCGCGAATAGTGATGATTTTGTCGGTCACATCGCTAAATTTTACTATGTTACTCATGACTTTATCTATTTTTAATTTTTGTCAAAGATACTATATATAAATGTATATTTTACAAATTTACTACTTTTTTACGTACAGGCAACTCTCCGACCAAAGCCTTGTTGTCATATTTCGCCACTGCGTTCCTATAAGCTTCAATTTGGAGTAAGTTCTTGTCGCTTTGTCTTTTTTTGTATTCAATACTAGCATCGTCAAGAACTAAAAAATTGCATTGCGCTCAAAGGATTGGCACTCGGATTTCGCCTCGTCAATCAAATCCTTAATAATTTTTCTATGACGCTCGGTTGCTTCCTTGTTCATTATGTCTTTCTCGCCTTGGGCAATGTTTTTGCTATATCCTCCACTTGCCTTATAAATAGGCAATAGCAATTCTAATCCATTCAAAAAGACACTATCACTGATGCCATAAGCCCTTGTAGCATATTCTGTATTCTTTTCGAGAAATCCCTTTGCATCATCGCATCCATTATTCAAAGCCTTAAATAGCAAGTCCAAAAATACTTCACGCTTAAATCCTTCATACTCACTATTCATTGCCTTAATTCTATTTTTGTCAATACCTTCAAGTTGACTAACCCTGTAGTTTAAAGCGTCTATTTCGGACTTAAAGCTGTCTACCTTGTCATCTGTCCGCTTCAGTTGCAAATAATTGCTAACGACTACAAATGTGGCAAGTATGCCAACAAAAGCAAGAACAATTGAGTCTCCCGACAGTCCGATATCCCATTGTTTGTATGCCAAAATAGCCAGTCCGAAAAAAATTATAGCCCCCAACAAAATAGCAACCAAAAGCAAATATATATTAGGCTCCGAAAGCGGCTTCTTTTTTTCCAAAGCGTCAATCTGGGCTTTAACGCGGTCGATATCGTCTTTCATATATTTACTCGTCTCTGCCAATGCGTTTACGCTTTGATTAACTGACATATCCACTTTTTCGCTCTGAACACATGTGTTAACATTATTCAGTATGCTATTTAAAACGTCATTGATTTTTTGATTATTTTCCATAACACGTTAATTTACTGATAATTGACAATAAATCGCTGACATGCTCGTCTTTTTTCCGCAGCAACTCTTGATAGCCCTTCTGAAGTTCTATCATTTCGGAAAAGTCATTGTGGGAGATGTTTATTCCAGTACCGCTTATATTGCTGCCCACAACCGTACTATTCGATATATCACCTATTTGTTGATTGTTATTCAACATTTTTCCCTCACCGGTTTTGAGCCAGTCAATAGAAATATCGGGAAAGGCCTTTCCAATATTCGCAAACAAATTGTTTGGAATTTTTATTCTTCCGTTTTTTATTTGCGATACGGTCGCCTTGTCAGATTGTATTTCTTCTGTGAATTGCTGCTGGTTACGCACTTTTTTACTCGCGATAGCAAAATTTAGCATGTGTTCAAACCTCTGGTTTTCCGTCGTGGATACAGGTTCGCCATTTCGATATTTACTAAAATCGTCTGACGGATACAGGCTATTCAGTTTTGAAACCAATACATCGGGCATAGGATCTCTTCCGCCCTCAATTCGAGATATATACGGTTGTTGCACACCTAGTTTGCCAGCAAGTTCCCTCTGGCTCAAATTCCTTTCGTTTCTAAAGCGCTCTAAATCAAACATATAATAATAATTTAACAATTTTTAACTAAAAATATTGCAAATAAATTTGTATATATAATAAATTTATTTGTATCTTTGCACTTTCTTTGCGTTCCAAAAGTACAACAAATATTTCAAAGTGCAAAGTAACGGATAAAAAAAATAGTAAAAAATAATTAAAAATAGTTATATGATACTGAAAGATAGATATAGTGTCGAAAAGACAAAAATAGTAGAAAATACAGTAGTTTCTGCAAGGAACAACTATATTTCCAGGGCAGCAAAGCGCTCCCTGAAGGAAGTGTATGAAAATACGCAAAACCCGCGTATCCTGATAGTGCTGCAAAAGTACTATGCCAACGTAGACGACTACGGATGGGAAAAGGAATACATCTGTAAAGAAAAGGAGGTAGCGCTATGAAAACAGCAGCCACCACCACGAGCATGGCAAGTGCAAATTTTTTCGAGAGGGCATCCTTTGTCTTTTGGCAGTTCAGCAATCATGCTCTGGCGATGTTCTTCTGCTACCTCATATTTTTTGCCTCTGTCGTGGGCTTCCGTCTTAACTGCGTTACTCTGCTTGGCGCTGTTTTGAATTTTTATTTTTTTTGTCATGGCTTTTTATTTTTATAATGTTATCTTATATATTTTCTTTTATTTATATTAGTATACGTATATATTTTCTTTTTGTTACGTTTTGTTTGTTAAAAAATGTTAAATATTTAAATTTGTTAATATATTAGATTACTTTTGTGCGCTATTTAAATAATATATACATGCTAAATATAGATAAAATAATAAAACAGAGGCGATTATCGAAAAAAGATATTGCGCACAAGATGGGATTGAGCAGGGTAAGCCTGCACCGGATACTGAACGGCAACCCTACGCTTGAGAACATAAACAAGTTGGCTGCTGTTCTCGAAATTCCGATTTCGGAACTATTTGAGCGGCAGAGCAAGGACGGCTTTTATTGTCCGCATTGTGGCGAAATGATACGGTTTAGCAAGTGACCGGTTATATAAGTCCAAGTCTGCAGCCTATCGACTTGTATTCAGATGCATTCTTTTGACGTAGCATTGTCGCTACTGTTTCAATAGAATGAATGACGGTGCAATGTTGCCGGTAATTTACCGCTTCGCTTATTTGCTTGAGCGTCCATACGGGCTTGCCCGGGAAACGCTCTTTTTTGCGCGCCATGTAGCAAAACATCTGCCTTGCGATGCGCACCTTTTCATGTCGCGAGCGTCCTGTTATCTGCTTTATATCTACGCCCGATGCGGTAGACACGTTTTTTAATATGTCGTTAAGCCCGGCTTCTTTTGGCTGATTTACTCTTACGGGCATCGTTGTTGTATACACCCTGCCCTTCAACCAGCAATAATAACATTCCTTCTTTTCGCACCCGCAATGCTGTTTTTCAAATTCATTCATACTCTTCTAATTTTTACTTAAACTTTCCAAAAACGCTATTAAAATCTGTAAACAACCCCGAAAATGACCCTTCCCGATGCTTTACTACCTTGTGGTAGCCATCAATGTACTTTCTTGCTCTTTTGCTGTTCATGCCATAATCGCTTTTTTGATGTTTAATTTGTGTCTCCTGCGTCGCTTTTCAATCGCGCAAAACAGGAATAAGTACAACGCAACTGCGACCAGCACGGTAAGCGTTAAGACTATTGCTAAAATCAGGATTATTGCTTTTATTGCTGTCATAACTCGTCTATTTTAGGTTGTGGGGCGTTGCGAATGCACTCTATTACTTTTCCTGACTTCGCGTATGCGCCACCCAAAACGACCTTAAGTCCCGGAGAAGGTCACAGATTTTTTCAGATTTGATTTTTTTATTTTTTAGGATTTCCATCGGCTTCTCCAGCGTCTAATCTCCAAAACTCCCTGTCAAAAAGTACCTCAATAGACTTGTGGGCTTGGGTTAATAACATTGTTCGCTCAATGACTTTGTTTTTATGAGGCAGTCGCACCCGGATTGTTGTAATAGTTTTCGCAATATCTAATACTTTATCTACACTCAAGTTTATTTTTTTATTTTTTAGAATGCGTTCAAATTCTTTGTATACCTTGTATGCCACAAAACAAATACAGACATGCGCTTTAATGCGTTTTTCGGAAAAATGGAACATTGGACGTAGTTCGAGTTTTCCCTTTGTGATGCGAAAAGCGCGTTCGACCTGCCACAAACTGCTGTATTGCTCATAAATTATCTCTGCCGGCAAGTCTGTGTTGGTAGCATATCCCTTGAAACCGTCCCAACGCTCATCGTCTTTTATTTTTGAGTAATCAATATTCACGGTTACATCGTCGCTTATTTCCAAAAACTTGTTATAACCGCGTTTATTGATTTTTTCTTTGGTTATCGAACCGCTTTTAAAATCTTTTTCAAGACGCCCAATGCCCTTGTTTCGATTGTAAACATCTTTCTTTGCTCGCTTTTCTGAATAACCAACTATCAATCGGGATTTGGGTGGTTTAGGACATTTGGGAGTGGGTTTTGGTGATTTGTCTAATTCGTAAAAGCAACCATCGGTCTTCTCTAATGAAAATATCCAGTCTTTAACTTTTTTGCTCTCGTTCTTTATCTTTGCGCCAAGAATGTACTTATACTTATTGTCTTCCAGAAGTTTAATGTTATCTTTGTTCATCAAACCAGCATCGGCTACAACTACAAAGTCCTTTAAATCAAACTTTTTAACAAACTCTTCAACTACCGGTAGCATCGTATGACCTTCGTATTTATTGCCCTCGTGAATGCGATAAGCCAACGGATAACCGCCATCACTGACCAACAAGCCTAAAACAATTTGCGGACAGGTATGTTTGCCGTCTTTGGAGTAACCGGTCTTGCGCAAATGGTCGCCGTAATCAGTTTCGAAGTAAAGCGTGGTTACATCGTAGAAAACCAAACCGATGTTGCCGCCTAAAATTTTGCGAGTATGCTCTATGCTTATCTGCTCTACACGCTCTTTTTGCGTATCATGCAATTTATCTAAATATTCGTAGAGTTTATAAAGTTTTACGTCTTGGTCAAAATGTGATTTCAAATAGTCTACCGTTGCTGCCTTGCTTAATGGCTGACAGAGACGAGATATGACCAACTGACGAAATTCACTATCTTCTATCTTATCGAAACCGATTAAATTAAATACCTGGTTTAGTATCAATTCTGTGCCATTGAGCATAATATTCTCAATATTGTCGAAAAAATAGTCGGCGTTATATTGGTCAAATTTTTCTTTTTCGTGCTGTGCAAAGATGTCAGGGGCTACGCCTGTTTGTCGCTTAACCCACGACAAGCCCTGCTGGTAAAGTGCCTCTATGGTGACCGGATTGGAACTTACACCTGCTATATAAACCTCTTTGTATCGACCTGACTGCTTCGATACCACGACAACACTGGTGCTGCCCGAACGATTTTTCTTTTTGCGTACATACATTCTGCAAAGATAGCATTTCTAGTTCGGTTTTTTTTAACAAAATTTTGCGCCACCCAAAAATTTTTGGAAAAAATCGTATGTAGTTGAATATAAGCAGTTAAGAAAATGGGGATTTTTATTTACTCAAAGTCAGGATAACTCGTCTATTTTAGGTTGTGGGGCGTTGCGAATGCACTCTATTACTTTTGTTGTTTCTGTTTCAATCCACCCGAAACACTCAACACTATTAATGCTTAATGCGCACTCTTCCCTTTGCTTTTCGCAAATCAGGTCGGTATAGTTGGCGAGGGCAAGTTCAAAGCCGCCGTCCAACAAACATTCCTTATAGTCATCTGCGCTTAAGGCTCTGCCGGTACTCTCATATCCATTTCTAAACATTTTCAAGGCATTTAGAAAATTTTTACCCGAAAACTTTTCTATAAAATCATGTAACTCCATATTTATCTTTATTTTAATCTATTAAATTTAATTTCGGATACAGTTTGTTAAGTTCTTCATATGTGAAATTATCAAATCTATCCGTTGTCGTTATTTGTTTTCTAAATGCCTCAATATCTTCCATTTTGCATTTGCCTTTGGAAAATACAGGGCATTTGCCGTCACAACCCCAAGTCATACCGTATCGCTCACATTCTTTTGCTGAAAGGTTGTCATGTACGCTGATTGTGTTTATGGTGTCGGCAAGTTTTGACTTGTCCATGTTGGCTCTCATTTTTGCCTTTATGTGTTCTGGAAGGGCTTCCTGCGCCTTCTTGTCAAACGTAATACACTTAATTCTGTCCATATCTGCTTATTTTACAAGTTTAAATTCGTATACCCACACAAAGGGGTTGCTGTCCCATGTCCCGCGTTTGATTTTGTCTATCAGGGCGGCGAAGGCTTGTTGCGGGGTTTTAAAATCAGGTGTTACGTTTTCATCGTAGAAATACAAATTAAGCCCATTCCACTTTCTTACGCCCTCTATCAAACAATCCTCATCGCTTATATCCTGCAATCGCTCTGCTCTTACGCTTGTTATTTCAATGAAATAGCGGGCGTATTTGGCAGGCATGAAAAATTTGTTTTCCCACTTTGTTATTTTTGTGAGAGTTTTATTCCTATCTTCATACTTATATTCAACCCCAAATTCGTCTACCCTGTACGGCTCTTTCAGATACAGCCTTTCGCCGACTTTGTAGCGGGGCTTGAAACTCCCTCTTAATTCATTCGGTTGCAAATTCAACTCGTGAAGCCACTGTTTTTCGTTTGTTCCTTTCAACATATCAGGCTGCGGCTTCATTACCCGCCTCGTCATCGTCTTCCGCCCTTCTATCACTGCATGAAAAAGCGGTTGTATAAAATTTATTCCGTTCATATCTACCTGATTTTTAACTGTTAAACATACTATAATTACTATCAACGCAGTTGGGCGCCAATTCCGAACGACCGATACCCGCTAGCTCCAAAAGGCTGTCTTTAAAGTAGATTTTGAAATTAGACATGCTCAAGTACGAATTTGCCGCAAAATCGCTCACAAGATCCAATAACTCTTCTCTATCATACTTCTTGCCGCTCATC
>Ga0099364_10001332_pt1 | contig 40953 bp, 39 predicted proteins | sample TergutTh196P3_FD_73070 | JGI IMG/M metagenome (GOLD analysis project Ga0099364, IMG submission 73070) | Microcerotermes parvus P3 segment gut microbial communities from Pointe-Noire, Republic of the Congo - Th196 P3 | ecosystem: Host-associated > Arthropoda: Insects > Digestive system > Gut ...
CGGCCTATTCGGTAAATTAAGTCCGCGCACATTTTTATTTTCCCGTGACACACCACCTTCCCTCTGTTTAAAAGATTTTTTCCGCATACCTGTCTTTTTCAAAATGCAACATTTGTATAAAATGTTGCATTTTTAAAAATTATACCACACACCACAGCGTTTACCAAACCAGCAACACACAATCTTCCCTTAATAAAATTAATTAACCGAAATTATCATCCATCATTACGCATTTTGTCAATAGCAATGAACCTTTATGCCCACCCGCCTACCGGGTGACTCACGCCGGATTGTTCCCTCCCTCGCGCACATGATATTCTGAACTTGCGGAAAAATCAAGCCTTGAAGCGTATGATATTGAAATTTCTTTCCTTTCGGAAACAACCGGGCTTCAAGGCATTAAACCAACAGCGCCGCACAGGGCGTTCAGAAAAAAATGCAACATTTTATACGATAGTTGCGTTTTGAATGAGAAGGAGCGTAAAAAAAAATCTTTCAAACAGAGGGAAGGTGGTGTGCCGCGAGAAAAAAATTGTGCGCGCGCCTGGGCGTCGAAGAGGCGGCGCAAGGACCAGGGCTGGGTTGTTCAGCCAAAAACACAAAGGAGAGTGGATAACGTAATGAAAAAGTTTGTTTCGATTTTAACCGTAGTAATTTTTAGTTTGGCTTTGCTGCCGATGGTCGCTGTGGCGGCCCAAGATTTTTACGTCCTCGGCGGTTATGGCGGGGATGGAGATGACACTGCCGGGCAAGGAAAGGGCGGCGGCAGCGCTTGGGTAAGCAGCGACGATAACAGAGAAGAGACTGCGGGTTGGGCAGGGTACGGCCCAGATGCAAGTGGGACCCGAAATGCAACATTTCGGTTCAGTATTCTTGAAGGGGGAGTCGGGGTCACGTCCGGCGAAACTGTTACGGCTGATGTCATACATGGCGGCCAAGGCGGTTCCGCGGATGTGAAAATAACGTCAAGGGACGTAGGGACCCTGGAAGTAGTCGGCGGGGATAGCGGCGATAAAAGCGATGATGATAATGGTGTCGGCGGCGCGGGCGGGTATGCAAGGCTGAATGTCTCTGGGGATTTGCGCGTAAATGACGGGGTGTTGGTGAGAGCCGGTAACTCGCTTGACGTCAAAGGGCCCGGCAGCGCGGACCTCACCGTCGGAGGCAAGCTTGTTGTTGGCGGTGAAGTTAGTGTGTTGAAAGAACAAACCAATAGCGGTGATGTGTCTTTCAGCGTCGGGGAATTGGTTGTGAGCCCCGACGGAATGACGTGGCTGGATATTCACGGATTGGCTTCCCGTGACGTAAAAATCCCCATCGTGACGCTGGGCCTTAAAAGTTGGTTTGGGCTTACCACGGAAACATCTCTCGACATGGGAGCATACGGTACTAAGACTCTGAACGTGGATAAGGACGTCGAACTTAGTGACATTTATATCGAGTTGCGTTCCGGAGACGTTTTGAGCTTTAATATCGCAAACGCGGGAAGCGGCGATGTAATGATGAGGCCCGATAGATGGGGTGGGGGTTCTGGTGTTGTGATAGACATTAAGAGCGCCGATAATCCTGTAGGCAATAATGTTAGAGGAGGAATCCAGTTAAACGGTGCGTCGGGTCTGCAAGTCGGTTCTTACATTACGCTGATTAAAGCGAATCGCCTCGTGAGTAAAGACTACGGCACTACTACCCTTGTAAGTAGGGTACCCGGTAGCAATACGGGGTATGCGTTCTCAATATCGTATGTTGGAAACGAAATGAGAGCAACATACAAAGGAACTACCCATATCGGCGGCGGTGGCGGCAGCAGCGGCTGTTCCGCAATCGGCTTTGCCCCGTTCGCGATCCTGCTAATCCTCGGCGCGGCAACGCTCGGCAAACGGAAATAGCGGTTAATTAGCAAATCACGCAAGACAGAAGAAAGCGGCCCGCGAGGGCCGCTTTCTTCTGTCTTTGTGAAATTTGAATAACCATCCCTCTCGTGAATGGCTCTATTTGTAGTTAAACTTTATCATATTGTCATTCCGGGCGTCAAATGAAGCGCGAGGCCGCCCCCTCGCCAGGGTGATTCGCCTCGCGCCCACATTGCGTTTGGTTATCCGGTTGCCGGAGATTATATTCCGTCCTGCGTCATGTGCTTTAGCCTCTTTCTGATCGTCTTAACCCTGTTCGCTACGGCCTGTTTCGAGATTCCGAGCGCGCGGGCGATTTCCCCCAGCGAGCGTTCATCAAAGAGCATCACGGCTACCTCGCGATTCTTTCCTCCCAGGCATCTCTTCAAATCGTGAATTATCTCCATATGCCTCTTATCCTCCTCCGCCGACCGGTCGGGGATGGATTCCTCCAGCCATACGGCGTAGTCGTTTTCATCCGGCGCGGGCGTCATATGCACCGCGCGCGCCTGCTCTTTCTGGCGTTCCGAAAAATCCCGCATCATTCGCCTCAGGCCGGTGCGGATCGCGTGGTCGAGCTTCTCCCGCGTCCGTGACTCCATCAGGCTCAATACGGCCAGCATTCCCTCCTGGACCAGATCATCAAATTCGACGCCGAACCGGGAGTAACACCTCGCGTAACGCCCGGCGTATTTCCTTATCACCGGCGTAACGCTTTTCAAAATAGCGGCCGTTTCATGTTCACTGTACTTTGCCTGATTTTTTGTTAAATTAGTCACTTAATGAAAAGCCTCCTTACAAAATTACTGCGGCTTACGAATTTGCCACATGAATGTAATTTTTGCCTCCCCCGAGTATTATCTCCGTAAAGCCGATTTTCAAAGCCATTTCCCGCAGGCGCTGCTGGGCCCCCGGCGAGGCCGCTATATCCGCCGCCATGCCGCGCAGATGCCAGCTCGCCGCCGCTCCGCCGACGGCCTTGTTGCGCGAGGGGCACCGGTAGCCGCTGGTTAAAACGAGCGGCCCGCCCCACGCCGCCCGCAGGGTTTCGAGCTTCGCGAGCAGCTCCGGCGACAGCTTCACCGAGCCGCAGCACCGGCACTGAAATTCCCTCAACTTGAAGTGCGGCGACACCCGTATGTCGTTAATCACCGCGATCACTCCTCCCGACGGCAAGCAGCGCGGCCTCCAGGCGCGCCAGCGCGGCGGTGAGATCATCCAGCCTGCGCTCCATGCGTATCAGCAAAAAAGCGGCCACAACGACGGAAAACGAGTTTTCCATTATGTTTTTCAGAAAATCCTCCATATCAACGCATACCCCCATGCAAAAAAAAACGGGCGGGGGATTGCCCCGCCCCCGCCCTTTCGGTTAGAACAACTCAAGCGTCATGCGCTGAACGATTGTCGCCCCCAGCTTCACCGCCGGCTGATAGACGAACGCGTCGCTCGATATCATCGCGTCCATGAGCGCCTTCACGGCGGTGTCCGTCACGTTCATCTTGCAGGGCTGCACGTTCACGACCCTTGTCTTGTCGTCCGCCGTCCTGAATCTCATCGCGAGAATGTTGGTAGAGCTTGCCATGATTTATTCCTCCTCTTTTTTAAACTAATAGACCAGAATCTCGGTGCGGCGCAGAGTCACCTGCTCCACCGGCAAAGGCAGAACGGCCTCGGCCTTAATCGCTATGTCCGCGAGAACGTCCGCGCTTGCGGAGCCCTTTATGCTCCCGAACGACGCGTTCCTGTACACGGCCTTGCCCCCGCTCATCTCCCCAGTGTCCATCTTGAAATTAATGCTTCCGGGATTCGTGACGATACTTGCCAATTGAAACTCCTCCTTATGTTTTTCGATTTCGGACGCCGGCATGTCCTACTTATATATAGTTGGTAAAAAAAGTGCCGATCGTCAACGTATGGAATAAAAAAAATCAAAAAAAAAGAGCCTCCGTCATTCAACGAAAACTCCGATAATGCTAAAATATCCCCGGCGGACCTCCCGGCGAGAGCAGGGGGCCGGTGAGAAAAGGTCTTTCCCCTCTGGGGTAGGTGATGCGATTGTCGAAAGGCAGGAAACGCCTTCCCAAGGATAAAACAGAGGGACGAGGCCAACCACTCACCCAGGTGCTAAACCTCGTCCCTTTGTTCAACTTGATACTCCGAATACTTGAGATTATACTCAAGTTAATCGGAAGAATCAAGTAACCACCGGAAGGTGTTGTAATTGTAACACACGGAGCCCTACCGCCAAGGGCCCGTTTTTATGATGATTGCGGCTGCATATATGGATTTTTGGCATTGGGGATGATATAATTTGCGCAGCCCCGGTGTCCGATTAGGGTACCCGGTCAGGACAGCGCCCCGACCGGGCGATTACGCCCCTATCGCGGCCACTTGGGCCAGCGGATTACAAGCTTCAAAATCAGCGTCAGCCAAAGTCCTGGCTGACGCTTCTTCTTTTGCTTCTTACCCATCGGCCTCACCTCCCCCCTTGCAGATAAACTACCAGGTAGAGGCGTCCTCCGTGCGCCCCAAAAGCTAACCGGGGCTGCGCCGAGCATATTATACGGCATTATTTGAAACAATTTCAAGCGGCTGCGTATATGGATTTTTGGCATTGGGGATGATATAATTAGCGCAGCCCCGGTAATAAGGGCCTCAGTCGGGGTTTCGGCCCGACTGAGGGATTAATCCCCTATCGCGGCCTGCGTAAGATGATACACAGGATTCTCCAAACGAGTTCCGCCCAGGTCATTTCTGGGCGGTTCTTTTTGTCCTTTCCCTTGCTCATCTTATCACCCCCCCTGTTTTGGTTTCCCTCAAGGCGATACGGGGGCTCCTCCTGTGCGCCCCAAAAGCTAACCGGGGCTGCGCCTAGCATATTATACTCTATTCCGCGCCTACGGGTTTGTTTTCTGCCGCGATACGCGGGTTACGGACTCTATGCGGCGCGCTCGCAGCCACTTGCTCCTCTCGGGACCGGCGAGGCCTTCGGGGATGCTGTGTCCCGATACGCCGCGCATCGCGCTGTAATATTCGTCCGCGTCGCGCAGAAACGGCGGGAGCTCCTGAGCGCCAGAAAGTATCACGGCAGCGATCCCGTCCACTCCAATGGGATTGCGTTCGAGGCGCGCGAGAAAATCGGCTATTTCGCCGGGGCGGGATATTTCCAGGGCTTTCGCGCCTTCCTTTACGGCAAATTCCGCGCATTTCATCCAGAGGCCGGGAAGCGTCATCCGGCTGTTCCAGTCCACCAGGGCCTCCAGCCGGGAAAAAATCTCCATCATGCGATACTCGGGCGAGGCGGTCCGAGGATAGTTCTCCCCTCCGATGCTGCACGCGAGGACGGCAAACCGTATCTCGGGACGGTCCGAAATCCCGGCGGCGCGGTCCAGCGCAAGCATCGAGCGGTCGAACGTGTCGCCCGCGCCGTCCCCATCGAGAGGATACAGCCACGGGAAGGCGGCTTCCAGCAGATCAGATTCCAGAAGCGCGCGGAAAAAGACCGACGGGCGGACGGTATCCAGCGCGAGCCGCAGTTCATTCATTATCCGCTCCGGCGGCTCGTAACGAAGCTCGTCAAGGCACTCGCTCATCATTTCGATTGTGCCGGGCTCTATCGAAAAACCGAGCTGCGCCGACTGGCGGGCGGCCCGGAGCGCGCGGACGGGGTCGTCCGTAAAATGCCCGGATGTCGCCCTGATTATCCGGCGCTCGACGTCACGCGCGCCTCCGAAGGGATCGATCAGGTGTTCCAAGCCGGGCGCGGATTCCGAACCGGCCGGTACTGCCATGCTGTTTATCGTGGTGTCGCGTCTTTCGAGGTCGTCGCGGATGGTAACCGAGCTGTCGTACTTGACGGAAAATCCTCTGTAGCCCACGCCTGTTTTCACCTCGCGGCGCGCAAATGCGACCTCGCGGTACCCGCCCTCCATGCGCAGCCGGTAGACGGGGAAATGCCTGCCCACGCGGCGCGCGCCTGGAAACAGGGATTCGAACGCGGCCTCGGAGACCCCGGCGACGAGGTAATCCTTGTCATGAGGCGGCATCCCCCGGATAGCGTCGCGCACCCAACCCCCGACGACATACGCCCGGCCCCCTGCCCGCTCTATCCGCTCCGCAAAATCCAGCTCCGTCAACCATACCCCCCCAATTGATAAGTGATAATTGAGAATGGAGAATTGAGAATTGAGAATAAAGAACTTTTTACTTAATTCTCCATTCTCAATTTTCAATTCTCAATTGTCTTACTGTATTAGGCTGATAATTCTGCGCTGTGTCTGATTGGCCTGCCCCGACACGGACAGCGCCGCCCCGGAGAGGATTTTTGATTGTGCGTATCTTACTATCTCGCGCGCGGATTCAACGTCCGTTATGCGCGAGTCCGAAGCGCTGAGGTTCGAACCCGCCGCGTCGAGGCCGCTGTAGCGATCCTCGCCGCGCTCGCCGCACTCGCCACAAACATCCGACGACAACTGCCACACCGACTTCGTAAATTTCGACGTGGCGCCCCACAGATTTTTAAGGATACCCGCTTTCCCAAAAGGGGGGATCGCGCTCATCCCATATCGACTCCGTCCGCGGCCTCCTTGAGCGCGCGGTTGAGCTCGAACGTAAATTTCTCCAGAGCTCCGTCCAATTCCGGCGTTTTGTTTCCGCCCTTGGCTATATGCTCCAACGCGAGACTCGCCTCTTGCAAAGTCTCCGCGCCCAGGTTGCCCGCCAGCCCTTTCATCGTGTGCGACAGATGAATAGCGTCCTCGAAATTACCTTCATTAAACGCCGCGGAAACCTTTTCCTCAAACCCTCCGTATCCTGCCGCGAACTTGGCAAGCAGCTTCGTGTAGAGGTTTTTGTTGTTCATCAAACGCCCCAAGGCATCCGGTACATTAAACGCCGAATCAGCCATACGATCACCACCACTCACTTTCATCGAGTATATGTATATGTTTCCGATGATTTTTTTGCATTATAGCATAATTATCGCATTATCAGCAGGCGTTCCCCCCGCGTAATTTTTCCGCGTTTTCCGCGCTGCCATCCGACTCCTCTTTATATTTTTTCGCGTGCGGGTCGCCGTTCGCCGGCACGATACAGACAAAAGCGAAGTCCCCCTCGCCGGTGTTTCTGAACGAATGCGTCGATCCGCCCGGCACTTTCGCCCAGCTTCCCGCGTCGAGCGCCCACACCACGCCATCCACTTCCGCCTCGCCCCGGCCGAGGAGGGATATAACCATGTGATCCCACTCGTGAGAGTGCGGCTGTATAGCCTGGCCCTCCGGCAGTATGAAGTGCCGCGCGCAATAGTCATCCCAGCCGTTCTCCGCCCAGAACAAGTTCCTCTTTATCACTCCCGGAGCGAGCGACGCGGCGTCCAGAGTTTCGATGTCGGCAATCCTGCCCCAATTTTTACCGCCGTCTTTCAAATTATTCACTCCTAACGTTAAGAGATCGGTCGCCTCTATTTCCTCGAAGGCTCTGAGGCGTTCGAGGTCGAAACACTTGGGGTGAAATTAACCGGAGGCGCAGCAGAGCTACGTCGAGGATTAATTTTGCCCCAAGTGTGAAGAGATCGGGCGCCTCAGCGCCTTCGAACCGAAGGCCTCGGCGGCGGCCGCCGCAACCTTACAACCAACAAGAACCACCGAAGCGGCTTTCGTCCCGAAGGTTTCAACCGTGGCCGACACCGCGTCGTAAATCGCTTCGCGCCCGGCGTTCATACACGCTCTCGCGTCGCACTGGCCGTAAGAAGCGCCGGTGACGCCCCGGACGCACGCGCACATCACGTTTGTGCCGACGTTGACCTTCGAGATGCCCTTCGCTATCGCGGCCTTTACCTGCTCGTCGGGCGTGCCGGAACCGCCGTGGAGGACGAGGGGTTTTCTCACCGCCGCGTCAATCTGCCCCACCAGGTCGATCTTGAGGTTCGGCTTGCTTTTGTAAAGGCCGTGTATCGTCCCCACGGAAACGGCCAGGAAATCGACCCCCGTCTTCTCGGAAAATTCCGCCGCCGTCTTTGGGTCCGTATAGACTATGTCGCTCTCTTCCGATGTGGTCGTCACATTTTCGCCGCCCGGCACGTGGCCTATCTCCGCCTCGATCGGGGTGTTCATCGCGTGCGCCATCCTGGCGACCTCGGCGGTTCGCGCCAGATTCTCCGCGTAAGGCAGATACGAGAAATCTATCATTACGGAGTCGAAGCCTAGCCTCAGGGCTTCGGCCACCTCCTCGTAGGTGCGGCCGTGATCGAGATGTATGGCGACAGGCACAGCCGCGTCCCGCGCGATGACCTCGATGCCTCGGAACAGCGGCTCCATACCCATGTGCTCTATTGCGTCGTAAGCCACGCCCAGCAGTATCGGAACATTGAGCCTTTCGGCGGCCGACACTATGCCTCTTGTGATCTCCAGGTTTATCGTATTGTAAGCGGGCACCGCGTAACGGTTTTTGTGCGCGTCCTCAAGAAGTACGGCGGTCGAAACTCTCATCTGAATAATCTCCTTCTCCGCGGGATATTTTTAATTACACAAATATTATACCGCGATTATTTTGAATTTCAGTATATAATTTCCTTCGCGCGGTCCCGTAACCCACGGGGCGCACGGAGGACGCCCCACAAAAGCGAAAGCGGAGGGGGGTGAGGCCAATGAAACATAAGCGTAATAAAAAGAATAAGCACCAACCACGGCATAAGTGGCTAGTGCTTATTCTGAAGCTGAAACTTCGCTGGCCCTGGTGGCCTTAACTTGGGTGTAAGCCCCGGTTGAGGACCAATCTCAACCGGGCATCCCATTTATGGGGCCGCGCTTATTATATCACTTATTTCTTAAACCTGTAACCCGCTCCCCACACAGTCTGAATATGTACGGGGTCGGAGGGGTCGCGTTCGATTTTTTCGCGCAGCCTGTTGATATGTACGGCGACGGTCGCGACGTCCCCCAGCGCGTCCATGCCCCATATGCTTTCGTAGAGCGTCTCCTTGCTGAACACCGCGTCCGGGTTCGACGCGAGGAAGAGCAGCGTTTCGTATTCCTTGTTCTTGAGCTCTATCTCGCGATCATCCACGAATACCCTGCGGGATTTGGGATTTATCCGCAGGCTGCCCGCCGTTATCTCGTCGGGGGACTGCGGCGCAATCCCCGCGAGGCGCTCGTACTGGGCGAGGTTCGCCTTCACCCGCGCGACTAGTTCCGTCGGCGAGAACGGCTTCGATATGTAATCGTCCGCGCCCAGGCCGAGGCCGCGTATCTTGTCGGCCTCCTCGGTCTTCGCGGTCACCATGAGTATGGGAACGCTGACCGAGGCCCGTATGCGTTTGGTTATCTCCAGGCCGTCGAGCCCCGGAAGCATCAGGTCGAGCAAAATCAGGTCGTACCCGCCGGACAACGCCTCGCGCAGCCCGTCGTTCCCGTTGGGCGCGATGACGCACTCCATCCCGTGTATCTCCAGGAAGTCGCGCTCAATCTCCGCTATGGATACGTCGTCCTCAATTATCAATATTTTTTTCACGGACAATCACCTCACACAAACGCATGAAATAAATTTCATGCGTTTGAATTGAGAATTGAAAATTGAAAATTGAGAATTAACTTCTCAATTCTCCTTTCTCAATTCTCAACTCTCCTTTCTCAATTCTCAATTCTATCACTATCTTCAACCCGCCCTCCGCGGCGTTTTCCGCCTCGATTTTGCCGCCAAACTGCCTGATTATCTTCGCCGCTATGGCGAGGCCGAGGCCGCTGCCGCGGCCGGGGTTGCTGCGGGCCTCGTCGCTTCTGTAGAACAGGTCCGGCAGTTTGCTTAACGCCTCCTCCGGGACGCCGGGGCCGTCGTCGGTCATCGTCAGAGCCGCCCAGCTTCCCTCGCGGGTAACGCTGACGACGATTCGTCCCCGCTCCCTGTTCTTGTACTTCAAGCTGTTCTCGAAAATATTTATCAGCGCGCGCCGGATTTGCATCGCGTCTATGTTGACGAACAGGTCCGCGTCCGCGATCCGGGTTTCGATATCCAGGCCGCGCTCCCGGTACTCGTCCGACGCGCCGGAGGTAATCTCAAGGACGACCGTTCCCAGGTCCACGCGCTCGATGTGGTAGGGGAACCCGCCCGTGTCGAGCTTCGAGAAGAGGAAGAGCTGTTCTATTATATGCTCCAGATCGCCCGCCTTGTCCCTTATCGTGTCCACATACCGCTTTCTCGCCTCCGGCGTGGAGGCGACGCCCTGCTCCAGACCCTCGACGTAGGCCTTTATCGACGTGAGCGGCGTTCGCAGGTCGTGAGAGATTCCCGCGATCAATTCCCTGCGGCTCTGCTCGTCGCGCGCCTTGGTTTCGGCGGCCGTCATGAGCCGCCCGGCCATTTGGTTGAAATCATTGCAGACGGAGGTAAATTCGTCGGCGCCGGGGTATTCGATCCTGTAATCGAGATTGCCGTCGCTGATCTGCTGGACGCCGCCCGACAGGATACCCAGCGCGCGCAGTATCCGCTTGAACACGAACCGCGTGAGGTACAGATTTGTGAGAAGCACCATGATCGCCGCGGCCGTGAATGCCGCTATCATGCCGTGATACATTACGGTCCTGTAGGTTGTCACGGGCAGCTCGACAAAACGCATGTCCTCATAAAAAACGATCCGGTAATCCCCGGCGGCGCGCGCCCGCGCGGTGACGCGGCCGAATATTGTGCTGCCGCCGGACGCCGCGAGCGCGTTATCTATAATCTCACGCTCCGGAGTGATCCTGGTGGGAACAAGATTTTCCCCGTCCCTGTAGATCATGATGGCTTGTCCGTTATCGGCGTATCTCTCGTTGAATTCCCCGGCCTCGCGCGTCATCACGCTTATCTCCGCGCCGCCCGAGAGCCAGCGGTCCATGGCCTCATTAGCCGTGCTCACCGCCTCCATGTACGGCCTGCCGGTCCGCGCGCGCCCTTCAAAACCCGCAAGGGCCGCAAACACCCGCAGCCCCCCGAAGTAGACCACTATGCCGACCGCGATGGGAATCAGCCACATTAAAATGTTTGAAATAAAGAGGCGGCGTTTGATATTCATTATTATTCGAACCTCAGGGCGTCTATCGGGCGCAGCATGGAGGCTTTCCACGCGGGCCAGAAGCCGAAGAAGACGCCTACGAAACAGGAAAACCCGACCGCCAGCGTCACAGCTCCCCCCGACACCGTCGTCGGCCATCTCAAAATCTGCGACACTCCATGCGACGCGCCCCAACCGAGAAGTATCCCGATGATCCCACCAGCGAGCGACAGGAGCATCGCTTCGAGCAGGAATTGTATCCTGATGTCGGACGCCCGCGCGCCGATTGCCATGCGGATGCCTATCTCCCTTGTCCGCTCAGTGACCGAAACAAGCATTATGTTCATAATCCCGATGCCCCCGACAATCAGGGATATCGACGCGACGGAACCCAGCAGCAGAGTCATCACCCGCGTCGTCTGCGAGAGGGTGTTTATCACGTCGGTCATGTTGCCGATTGAAAAATCATCCTCGCCGCCCGGAGGTATTCTGTGGCGCTGGCGAAGGAGGGCGGCGATCTCGTCCATCGCGCTCGGAATCATGCTGGCGTCGCGGGCCTGAACGTAGGCCATGTTGATTGAGTCCGGCAGGCCGCTGCGGGAGAGGCTGCGCTGTGCCGTCGTGATCGGCACGACTATAATATCGTCCTGATCCGGACCCATGGCGGACTGCCCCTTAGCTTCGAGTACGCCGACGACTTCAAACGGGAGATTCCTGACGCGTATGATGCGCCCAACCGGATCAGAGTCGCCGAACTCGCCAAACTCACCAAAAAGTTCGCGCGCTACAGTTGATCCCAGCACGGCGACCTTGGCGGCGCTCCTCTCGTCCACATCATCGAGCAAACGCCCCCGGTTCACATTGTAATCGCGTATGGCAAAAAAACCTTCGGTCGTGCCGTTAATCTGCGTCGACCAGTTTCTGTTCTCAAAAATCACCTGCGCCCCGGTATTGACCATCGGGGCGACCGCGCCTATCGACCAGCACTCCTCCTCTATCGCCTTTATGTCCGAGAGAGTAAGACGCCCGCCGCTGCCCGCGCCCAGACGCACCCCGCCGGTTTGCGGCGCGCCGGGCCGGATCATTATAAGATTAACTCCCATCGACGAGATAACGCCCTGCATCTGACCGCTCGCCCCGGTACCAACCGCAATCATCGCAATAACCGCCCCAACCCCTATCACAACGCCAAGCATCGTCAAAACCGAACGCGTCTTATTAGCCCACAGGGACGAAACCGCCGTGCGAAAGACCTCAAACATTCATCTCACCTCCAATGAAAGCACAAAGAGCTGCCTCTCTCACAACGGGAAGCATAGCGTTCTTGTTGTTTAACGATTTTCGAAGGTAAATTTTTATCAAATAGCAAGCAAAGATAGCTTCCCGTCGTGAGAGAGGCAGCTCTTTGCGCTTTTACCGCGGGGAAGTTTGAGTTCTTCGGGGTATCTCTCTTATGAAGGGAAGCCAATTTTCTTCCCTCTTCGAAAAAAATTCCCCCTTGAAGTCCCCTAAACAGCAAGATCACCATGCTTCCCTTCGTAAGAGAGGTATCCCGGAGAACTCCCCGCCCTCCCAACCTGCCGCCTGTCATCTACCAGCCGCCCGTCTCTGAAATTCATCACGCGGGAGGCGTATTCCGATATATCATGCTCATGCGTTACTAAAACTATCGTCCGCCCCTCGCCGTTTATCTCGCACAGCAAATCCATTATCTCCATGCTTGTTTTTGAATCCAAGTTACCCGTCGGCTCGTCGGCGAGGATAATTGGCGCTTCGCCCACGAGGGCCCGCGCTATCGCGACCCTCTGCTGCTGTCCGCCCGACAGTTGATTCGGCCTGTGTTTCAGGCGGGATTCCAGCCCGACGCGGGCCAGGCTCTCCCTCGCCCTGCGCGCCCGTTCGCGCGGCGTCACCCCGGAGTACACCAGCGGAAGTGCAACGTTGTCAAGGGCCGAAAGGCGCGGGAGAAGATTGAAGCCCTGAAAGACGAATCCGAGAGTCGCGTTCCGCGCGCGGGCCAAATCGTCGCCCGACAGCTTCGACACGTCCCGCCCGTCAAGAATGTAATTGCCCTCCGTCGGCGTATCAAGACACCCCAGCATGTTCATTGCTGTCGACTTGCCAGAACCCGACGGACCCATTATCGCCACGAACTCCCCCCGCTCTATCGCAAACGACACCCCGTCCAGGGCGCGCAGTTCCGTATCGCCGGATTTGTATATCTTAACAAGGTCCCGTACGTCAATTATAACGCTCATCATCTGGGACCGGCGGAAGCGGAGCCCTCCGACTCTCTCGTGAAAGCGACGGCGAGTTCCATTCCCTCGCGCAGTTCCTCCAGCGCGTCGCCGCGAACCTCCACCCACGTTCTGTCGCTCACGCCCGTTTCGTCTATCGTGACGCTGCCTTTGAGTTCCCCGTTCTCGACGAGCCACACCGTCTGTTCCACTCCCCTGCCGGCGTCCGAACCGCGGCGGCGCTGAGGCATAATAAATAGACCGCCCTGCTGCGCCCCGGAGCCGGAGTTCTCGCGAGACGCTTCCATTTCAATTGCGTCCGGGGGAGGCGTGAAACGCAGCGCGGCGGCGGAAACTTTAATAACGTCGTCGCTCTGCCCCGTGATGACGGATATGTTCGCCGTCATGCCGGGCATCAATTTCAAATCCGGGTTCTCTATTTTCAAAATAACCATATATGTGACCACGTTCGACACCGTCTCCGGGTTCAGGCGTTTCTGACTTACCACCGCCTCGAATCTGTCGTCGGGCCACGAGTCGAACCTGCATATCGCCCTCTGTCCCTCCTGTATCCGCCCTATGTCGGCCTCGTCGACCCTCGCCTCCACCTGCATCTGTGTGAGGTCTTTCGCGATGGAAAACAGCGTCGGGGTCTGGAGACTCGCCGCGACGGTCTGCCCAATGTCAACCTGGCGGGAGATAACCACGCCGTCAATCGGGGATACGATTCTCGTGTGCTTCAAATTTGCCTCGGCCTGCCGCAGAGTTTCCCTCGCCTGTATGACGCGGGAGTTCGCCTCGGCGAGCGTCGCCCTGGCCAATGTATGGCTCGTGGTGGCGCTGTCCAGTTCGCTGCGGGCAATCAGGTTGCGATCCCACAACTCTTTGGCCCGTTCATAATTTCGGGCCGCGTTTTCAAGCTCGGCGTTGGATTTCGCCACGCCGGAGTTCGCCACCGCGAGGCTGGCTTTGCACTCCTCCACCCTGGAGGCCAGCACTTCCGGGTCGAGGACGGCCAAAAGCTGCCCCTCCTGCACCTGGCTGTTGAAGTCGGCGTACATCTCCTTTATCGTGCCGGACACCTGCGTGCCGATCTCCACCGTTTCGACGGCATTCACCGTGCCTGTCGCGCTGATGGACGACGTTATCGAGCCGCGCTCCACAAGCTGCGTCCTGTATACGTAGACCGGTTTGGCGGGTTTGAGGCGCTGATATCCAAACCAGCCCGCTCCTCCGATCGCAATCAGTACCAGCAAAATTTTAATGAATTTTTTCACGGCGATTACCTCCCAAACTCAAGGCCGATAGCTCGTTCAAGGTTCACTATAGCCGTTTGAAGGTCGATTTCCGCCTGCCGGCTCGCCAAAATCGCGTCCGTATACGAAACCAGGGCGTCCGTCACCTCAAGCGCGGTTCCTACGCCGGCCTCATACCGCCCCTCGGCGAGCTTGCGGTTCTCCTCCGCGTGCAGCAGAGTGAGGCCGGAGATTCGGATGCGCTCGCGGGCCTTTTCGATGTCCGATTTCGCCCGGCTCACTTCGAGCAGTATATCCTGCCTCAGTTTTTCGCGCGAGGATTCGAGCGAAGTCACATTCGCCCGCGCAATGTCGGCGCGGGCCTTGGCCGCCCCGCCGTCCGCAATCGGTATCGACATGTTCACGCGGGTGTTCCACTCCGCCCCGAAGTCGAATGAATCGACCGCGCTTCCTCCGTATCCGCCGGAGAGCGTGATCACGGCGGCGTCGCTCCTCGCCTCCGCGGAGAGGGTCGCCCTCCCCGCGTCCATCTTGAGAGCCGAGGCAAGGTAGTCGGGCCTGCTTTCCACAGCCAGCTCCTCCGCGTCACGGATCGCCTCGTTGGGGACGCTGAATATATCAAGAGTCGACCGCTCTATATCGAAGTCCTCCGACGGGTCGAGCCCCATCGCGTTTGCGAGGGAAGCGCGGGCGTTCCGCAGATTCGAGGACGCCTCGGCAAGCGACATCTGCGCATTTCCGAGATCGACCTCCGCTTTTGTTACGTCGTACCAGGGTTTACTGCCCGCCTCGTAAAAGCCGCGGGCCTGTTCGAGATGCATACTGAACGCCTCAACGGAGTCCTCCCTCTGACGCTCCGTCTCATAACTCAACAGCAGGATGAGATACGCGGATTTGACGCCCGCGCGGATGCCGCTCGTCGTGTGTTCCGCCTCCAGCTCTGTGGCCGACAGCGTTGCCCGCGACGCGTCGAGGGAGTACTTGTTTCTGTTGGCATCGTACAGCCTGACGCTCGCGTTCGCCCCGGCGGAGTAAGCCGATCTCGCGCCCGTTCCCGAGTCGCTACGCGCCGTCGAAACCGTACCGTCCACCGTCAGCCTGTCCGCAGCCGCCGTTTGAGCGAGCCGCCCCCTCGACGACGCCACGGACGCCTCCGCGCCCGCCACGCCGGGATGCATATGCGACGCTATTTCAAGACAGTCGTCAAGGCTGTAGACGACGGACGCCGAAGCCATTGTCGCTAAAACCGCCGCGATAAACACCGCCTCAAGAAAAACCCCCGCCGCTCGTATCAATCGATTTTTTTTCGGAGCCAATAAAATCACCCCCATGTCTGTTTTGAGAATATTTTAGACAAGAGTTATAAACTGCGTAACTATAAATACTTAAACAATTATTAAACTGCGCGGGGGAGTACGGTAATTCACATCGTGCGTGAATTTGTAAACTCAATTTCACTCTTTTGTAAAGAACGCCATTTACGAAATGTTGGCCCAATGCCATATAGTTAATTTCGCTAAAGTTGTAACAGTTCGTTTATTTTTGAGGAATACAGTTCGTCTTCTCGTAACATTTGCTCAATGTCTTCTCTTTGTAGTAACTCTATGTCCCTGATTCGAGCTCCATTACGACATGCTTTGCGGTATTCCGGGCTACGAAAATATGCGTTTAACCTCGCATCCAAATCTGCGCGGCTGCAATATATAGTTCTCAAATGACTGTTAACTATATTCAGATACAAATGATAGCTTTGAGTAACTTTCACTTTGTCAGACAAGCCATCAGGCAACATTTCTCGAAATGCTTTTTCTTGAGGTGATTTTTCATAATCCGACCTCCTCATCTTTTTCGTCTGTGGCATTGTTTGGCAAAATTTTCTTCGATGCGTTGTTTATTTCCTTGAGTGTGTTGATCTGAGCGGCAAATCTGTCGAAATCGCTTTGAAACAGCGCGTCTTGCACAATGCGGTATTTTTCAAACTCACTTTCGGCAAATTCTTTCGCGAGTTCGGCCGTAACTTTCCCCGCATCCTGTAAAATCGCAAGGTCTGTCATCTCCAGGAAGCGATTTAGACGCACCTCCCAATCACTCATTGTCATCGGAATATGTCGTATTGCCTGTAATTCGGCCAAATCCAGATAGGCCGAAACCATCCGTTCAAGCTGTCCAATCTCAGGCTCGGTCAAATAATTCTTTGCGACGGAAACATCATATTTATGGATTTTTCCGTGCGGTGATCCATCCCAAGTGGTTAGCCCCATATATTCTTTTTCGGCGTCGGCCCGCTTCACAATCAATTCGGCAGCTGTGTGGCCGTGAATAGCCCAGTGCATTTTGTTCTGAACGGCGGCAAAGAAGCGCTTGGTGGCTTGGGCGGTCGGGTCATAATCCACAGATGTCGCATAAATATCTGTGATTTTCTGATAGAATTTTCGTTCTGAAAGCCGTATTTCACGGATTTTTTCGAGTTGTTTCTCGAAATACTCTTTTGTAAGGATAGACCCACCGCTCTTTAGACGTTCAACGTCCATCGTCCAGCCCTGAATAGTGTAATCCTTGACAATCTTATTCGCCCACTTGCGAAACTGCACGGCGCGTTCGTTATTAACTTTGAAGCCCACAGCGATAATAGCTTGAAGATTGTAATGGTTTGTGCCGTAGTTTTTGCCGTCGGCAGCAGTTATTAAGTATTTCTTAATAACTGAATCCGGGGTGAGTTCCCCGTCTTTAAATATTTTTTTCAGATGTTGATTTATTGCGGCGATGGTGACATCGTATAGCGTCGCCATCATTTTTTGCGTTAGCCAAATATTTTCATTCTCATAGCGCATTTCGACGCTCTGCCTGCTGTCGCCGGTTGCGGCAACAAAGGTCAAATACTCCGCCGTGCTGGAACGTATGGTAATTTCGGTTTGATTCTTTTTCATTTTCGTAACCACTCAAGCGTCGGCATTTGTGTTGTCCTCTCATTTTTTGTCGTGGTATTCGTATAGGTCTATTTTACAACAAGCCCATAAAGGTGGTCTGCTTATGTGCGGAGTGCAAAGAGCCAAAAACAACGTTACTTATAATGGCGGCATAAATTCGCTCAGTGTCAATTTTGGGTTCCTGTAAAACGACATCGACGGCTGTTTCAATGAAGAGGAATGAGCATAACGAACGGGGCGCTGATTTTACTTTGACGTCCTGTCTTTTGTTTTTTTATCGTACTATCCCGCTTGCCTCTGCTTATAAAATATTGGTTTTGCCGGTTTCTTGTTGGTTCGTTATGTAACGTTCGTATCCTTAAAAACCTTAAATTCATTATAACATTCTCGCGCGCTCGCGCGGCCGGTGTTTTCGTTCAATTGCCAATGACGATGTTATAAATCCATGACGAGAGGGCGAGGACTGCCGCCGAGGCGACGGCGGGTTTTGAGGTGAGCGCCGAATGGAGGCGGGAAAGCCAGTTTTTACCGAAAACACGATCCGCTGAAAAACAGACGCCGCCGGCTAACGCCGACAACGCGAACGGAACCACGAGGATATTTTGCCGCGCGGCATCCGCGAATCGAAACGCCGCAATGTGCGCGCAGGCGCGCGTGAGCCCGCAGCCGGGGCAGGGGACGCCCGATATTGTTTTAAAAAGACAATACGTCGGCATCGAAAAGACGCCGACGTACAGAATGCCGAAAACCACGCACAGAAAAAAAGGAAAATACCGGCGCACGAACGGTTTTTCCTCTACAGGACTTTCATCAGCTCCACAAAATTTCTTTCCTTTGCTTTGTTCTGGATGATGAACCAGTCGATGACCGTCCATATGCCGCAAAGTCCTAAAGTTATCAATTTCACGATCCCCAAACCGACTTGACCCAGCATGAAGCGGTCAACACCAAGAGAGCCGAGAAAAATGGAAACCAACAGTAGCGTCATCGGGTCTTTCATCTCGACCGACGAAACCAACGCGAACTTACTGTCGTCCATCATGAGCAGCCTGTCCTTGAGCAGAACCAGTTTCTCGGACGGAAGATATTTCGAATTAGTCATAATAAACATATCCACTTTATCAGCTTGCATTTACCATCACACTCCTTACAAATAGTATATCACCGAAGCGAATTATTACAACGTTTGCGTTACAGGCTCCCGGCGTTTATCATTCCCTCTATTTCATCCAGCGTCGCGGCGAACGCGCCCAATGCGTCGCGGATCGGCTCGGGCGAGCTCATGTCAACGCCGGCCTGTTTCAGCATATCTATCGAGTAGTCGCTGCCTCCGCTGGACAGGAACCTCATGTACCTATCCACTGCCGGCGCTCCCTCGCTCGTGATCTTCCGAGCTATGGACGCGGCGGCGGAGTAACCGGTCGCGTACTGATAGACGTAGAACGGCGAATAGAAGTGGGGTATCCGCGACCATTCCAGCCTTATCAGCTCGTCGATTATCGCGTTGGGCCCGAAATATTTTTCGTTGAGGGCAAGCCATATCCCGCCGAGAGCCGACGCCGTTGTGTCCTCCCCTTTTTCGTTTCGCTCGTGGACAGCGCGCTCAAACGACGCGAACATCGTCTGTCTGTAGACCGTCGTGCGGACGCGTTCCAGCCTCTGGTTCAGCAGGTATATCTTCCTGCTCGCGTCGCTCTCTCCGCGTATCATGTAGTCGAGCGCCAGCTCTTCGTTCGCGGTGGAGGCGACCTCGGCGCAGAATATGGTGTAGTCCGCCGTGGGGTAAGGCTGGATTTTGTGCGAGAAGTACGAGTGGAGCGCGTGCCCCATCTCGTGAACCAGAGTCATTACGTCGTTCAGCTCGCCGTTCCAGTTGAGCAGGATAAAGGGATGAACCCCGTACACGCCGCAGGAGTACGCGCCGCCGCGCTTGCCCTTGTTGGAATGCACGTCAATCCATCCGGAGTCCAGCCCGTCGCGGAATCGCGCCATGTATTCACCGCCCAGCGGAGCGAGAGCTTCGATCGCCATTTCCTTCGCCGTTTCCCAGGATATGTCCTTGTAAGGATTATCCGCGAGGGGATTGTAAAGGTCGTACATGTGAAGCTCGTCCAGGCCCAATATGCGCTTGCGGAGGGCCATGTAGCGGTGGAGGTGCTTTAAGTTGTCCTCCACCGTCGCGATAAGGTTGTCGTACACGGACAGGGGGATGTTCCCGGCGTCCAGGGCGCGCTCGGCGTCCGAACCGTAACGCCTCGCCTGCGCGAAGAATCGCGACGACTTGAGCATCCCGTTGAACGTGGCGCCCATAGTGTTGTTGTACTTTTCGTAGGTTTCGTAGAGTCCATGGAACGCCTCTTTCCTAACGCGGCGGTCCGTCGAGCTTATATATTTAATATAACGCTCGTCGGTGAGTTCTACCTCGCGGCCCTCCTCGTCGCGTATCGCCGGGAAGCGCATGTCCGCGTCCGTCAGCATCGAAAAAGCGTTCTCGGGAGCGGAAGCCATCTCGCCCGCGCGCGCCAGCAGCTCCTCCTCGGCGGCGGAGAGGACGTGTTCCTTCATGCGGGCTATTTCTTTGAACATGAACCTGTAGTCGTCGAAATCCGAACCGGTATTGGCGGGATCTGTGAAGCGGGCGAGAGTATCCTCCGGGATGGCGATTATCTCAGGCGTGATGAAACTCGAAGCGCCGCCGAATTCCGCGGCGAGCGCGCCCGCGCGGGCGAACAGATTTTGATAAGCCGGGAGCGCCGTGTCCTCGTGGCTCTTCATCATGGCGTACGTGTATATACGCTCCAGGATCATGGCGAGCTCGTCCCGCGTCCTGAGGCATGACAGAAGATTTTCCGCCGAGTCCCCCAGCGCGCCGCTCATGTCCGTAAGCATGGACATACGGTCTTTCAGGAGCGAGAAATCACGCTCCCAATCATCGTCGGACCTGTAAATATCCGACAGCCTCCACTTAAATTCGTCCGGCACGCCGGAACGCGGCGGGACCTCTCCCCCGAAAGCGCCAAGCTGCCCGTCAGCGGTATTCATTTATTAACTGCTCCAAAAAATTTTCAACCGCGGAATTGTCGACCACGTACTTTTCGGTTATCTGCATGTATATTCTGAAAGCCTCCACGTTCGAGAGCGAGTTGTCCGTCAGGCCCGATATGTTCGGCATATCCTGCCATTCCCCGTCTATCTTGCACTTAACCCGGCCCGTCAGAATCTCCGAGCTCAAATCGCCAGGGCGGACGTATCCCCTGAAGAACGGCGGCTGCCCCGTCAGATCCTCGAAGTTCACGCCGCGCAGGACTATATACTGGTGCATCCTGCGCATCCTTTGCATCTCGCTGGAATACGTGTGGCCGAGCGGTATTATCTGGAATCCGCCGATCTCCCTCTTTTCACTGGTCGAAATGCATATTACCCCGGGATGGTTGGCACGGACCAGACCGCGCCCCTGGTACAACGTCCCTTCGAACCTGCCGGTGCCGCTCACGGGACTCTCCACTATGGCGAACTGATGGTCTTCGACCCCGTCATGAAACCATGCCCTGCCGAACTCAATGTTCTCTATCTCGAAATATTCTATCTCGCGCTCGGGGCGGTACACCCTCACCTGCATGGCTGTCGCGTACTGATAGAGCTGTATGTTGTTAAAGAGCACCGGCATGCCTATCTGGTTGAGGATGTAAACGGGACTGCCCACGAACGGGCTGTACTCCCCCCACAACCCCTCCCCTCCGATTCCTTCGATGACGAAGGACGTGTCGTATCCCGGAGCGTTGGCGAAAGTCACCGACGGTACGATGCTCATCGTCCGCCCCGACCCATCCTCGACGGATATTTGAACGTGGTGCGCGTTCGACGCGCTGGCAATCACCTGGCCGCCGATTCCGTACTTGCTGGCGGTGAAGCCGGGATGCCTGCTCCTTGACGGGAACGCGAGCACGCGTCCCACGTCTTTTGTGGAACCGTCGGGGAAAATCAACTGGGCCTGAGCTCTCACCTCCATCGGAATGTGGATGGTGAACATCAGTCTTTCCGGGTCCTCATCCCTGTAAACTGAGCTCTCCCCTATATGAGGGGCGGCGCCGAGCGCGGCGAACAGCGCCGGAAGGAAAAGCACGACATGGGCAATCGCAAACAAACCGCGCCGTTTCGAACGAAAAATCATATCCACCATCAACCGCTTTCACGATAAGATAAAACCATCCGGCGTCAGCCGGATGAAATAAGATTAAAATAATTATACCTGTTTTTTTCGGTATGTTATCATTTCCATATTATATATGTCCTTTGAAGGGATGGGTTTGCGATGAGGGATCGCCTGTACCTGTCGGCCCCGCATATGGGCGGTGAGGAAATGGAATATATCCGGCAGGCGTTCGAGGACAACTGGATAGCGCCCCTGGGTCCTCACGTCGAGGCGTTCGAGCGCGAATGCGCCGCGCACGCCGGAGTCCGGGCCGCGCTCGCGCTCTCGTCGGGTACGGCGGCGGTTTTTTTGGCCGCGAATTTGCTGGGAATAAAACCCGGCGACACGTTCTTCTGTTCGTCGCTGACATTCGCCGCGACCGTAGCCCCTCTGGTACAGGCCGGGGCGGTTCCGGTATTCATCGACTCGGAACCCGGGTCATGGAACATATCTCCCTCCGCCCTTTCGGACGCGTTTGCCGACGCGCGCGCGAGCGGCGTAATGCCCGGCGCCGTCATAATCGTCAACCTATACGGCCAATCCTGCGACATGGACGAGATACTGCCGATATGCCGCGAACACGGCGTTCCGGTGATAGAGGACGCGGCGGAATCGCTGGGCGCGAGGTACAAGGGACGGGAAACGGGCTCGTTCGGAGATTTTGCGTTCTACTCATTCAACGGCAACAAGATAATAACGACGTCGGGCGGCGGCATGCTGCTCTCCGACGACGGAGACGCCATAGCGCGGGCCAGGTTCCTCGCGACGCAGGCCCGCGACAAAGCGCCGTGGTATCAGCACTCGGAGCTGGGTTACAACTTCAGGATGAGCAATATACTGGCGGGCATAGGGCGCGCTCAGTTGAAGCTGCTGCCGGACAGGGTAACGAGAAGACGCGCCATATTCGAGAGGTATCGGGATGCGCTTAAAAAAAATCCCGGCCTGGCTTTCATGCCGGAGCCGGAATGGAGTCTGTCGAACAGATGGCTGACCACGATGACAATCGATCCTGACACTGCGGGTACGACCAACATGAGGATCATGGAGGCCCTGGAAGCCGAAAACGTGGAGTCGCGCCCGGTGTGGAAGCCGATGCACCTGCAACCGGTTTTCGAGGGAGCGAAATATTACCCCCACGAGGGCCGCGACATATCGGCCGGTCTTTTTGAGAACGGCGTCTGCCTGCCGTCCGGGTCGGGAATGACCGACGGAGATCAGGAGTTTGTAATCGAACTCCTGGAGAGAGAACTCGGTTGACGTTCTACAGGATCACAAAACGCGCGCTTGATATAATAGGAAGCGCCGCCGGGCTGGTCGTCCTGTCGCCTGTTATGCTGTGGACCGCGCGCCGCGCTAGGCGCGAGATGGGGAGCGCGATTTTCAGGCAGGAGCGCGCGGGGCTTGAGGGACGGCCGTTCTTCCTGTACAAATTCCGCTCGATGACCAACGAGCGGGACGCAAACGGCGAACTGCTGCCCGACGGGAAGCGCTTGACCGATTTCGGCCGTTGGCTTCGCTCCACCAGCATCGACGAACTGCCCCAATTATGGAACGTCCTCAGGGGCGACATGAGCATCGTTGGACCGCGCCCGCTCCTGATGGAATACGTCCCGCTCTACAGCGAGGAGCAGAGAGTGAGGCTCGGCGCTCCTCCGGGAATAACCGGTTGGGCGCAGATAAACGGGCGGAACGCCATCTCATGGCCCGAGAAATTCGCGCTTGACGCGTGGTACGTGAAACACGCGAGCCTTGCGCTCGACATCAGGATAATATTTTCCACAATAAAAAAAGCGCTTGCGCGCGAGGGCATATCCGCCGCAAACGACGCGACGATGCCGCCCTTCAAAGGGGAGAGATAGAGGTTTTGAAAAGTTATGAGTGACCCAATTGATAACAGCCTGTATGATGAAGTAAAAAGCGTTTTAGAAATCGCAAGATCGCGGGCATATGCCGCCGTAAATTTCATGATGGTCGAGGCGTACTGGCATGTTGGACGCCTGATTGTGAAGCGGCAAGGAGGCGAAGAACGCGCGGAATATGGTAAACGACTTATGCGGTATCTTGCCGAGCGCCTGACCAAAGATTACGGCAAAGGCTTTGACGAACGCAATCTGCGCTCTATGCGTCAATTTTATCTGGCATTTCCAATTCGGAACGCACTGCGTTCCGAATTAAGTTGGACGCATTATCGCCTTATAATGAAAGTTGAAAACGAAAACGCGCGGCGATTCTACCTTGATGAATGCGTGAAATCGAATTGGAGTACCCGGCAGCTTGAACGTCAGATCAACAGTTTCTTCTATGAAAGGTTACTGTCAAGCCGGGGAATAGAAGCAAAAAAAGCTGTAGCCGCTGAGATTTATACGAAAGAACCCGGCATTTCGGCGCTTGACGTTATCAAAGACCCGTATGTGTTGGAATTTCTTGGATTGAATCATAATGAACATCATTTCGAGAACGACTTGGAGAAAGCGTTAATCACGCATATCCAAAAGTTCCTTTTGGAGCTTGGCCGCGGTTTCACGTTTGAATCCCGGCAAAAACGAATTAGCTTTGATGGCGAGCACTTCTATATCGATCTCGTGTTTTACAATTATATTCTTAAATGTTTTGTTCTAATCGACTTAAAAACTGAAAAACTGACCCACCAAGACATCGGGCAAATGCAGATGTACGTTAATTACTACACACGGGAGCTGATGAACGAAGGCGACAATCCGCCGATCGGAATTGTTTTGTGCGCCGACAAGAACGAGTCGGTGGTAAGATTCACATTGCCGGAAGGCGATACGCAAATCTATACCTCGAAGTATAAGCTGTATATGCCGACCGAGGAGGAACTGCTCCGTGAATTGGAGGCAGAAGAGGCGTTGATTTTCCAAGAAAAAACCTTAATTCAAGAGGGGGAGAGATAATCGAATGAGCCGCATCCCGGTGATAGTGTACGGCGCGGGAGGCCTTGGACGCGAGGTGATGCAGATTGTGCTGCTGACGCTCGCCAAGAGTGATGAATATGGCGCGCTCGGATACGTCGACGACGGCGTTGAACCCGGGACGATCCTGAACGGATTCCCGGTCCTGGGAGGCGGGGACTTTTTGGAAAATTTTGACGGGGACGCCGCCCTGGTGTTCGGAATAGGAGACCCAAGTATTAAGGCGAGACTTTATGACAGATTCAAGGATAAATCCAATATAAAATTCCCCAGCGTCATACACCCCGGCGCTTCAATAAGTAGTTACGCATCGGTTGGACGGGGAGTCGTGGCCGATTTTGGGAGCTATATCAGCCTCGACGCCGTATTGGGTGATTTCGTTTTTATCAATAACGGCGCGTCAATAGGGCACGACGCAAGAATAGGCGCGTTCACGTCGGTGATGCCGCTTGCCGCGATATCCGGCTGCGTCACCGTTGGCGAGCGATGTCTGATAGGGGTCCAGTGCTCCGTAAAACAGGGCCTGTCGGTCGGAGACGATGTTATGATCGGAATGGGAAGCGTGGTTTTGAGCGACGTGCCGGACGGCACGACCGTAGTCGGCAATCCGGCGAGAAAGATACGATAATAGACGCTCCCTCCCGCGCTTCGCGCAATGAAGTTGATTTTCAGGAGACGATATGAGAGATATTCCGAAACTACTTATCATAACGACAATACCCGAAACTATAAAAGCGTTCCTGCTGCCTTACGCGCGTCACTATCGCGCCCTCGGCTGGCGCGTCGACGCAATGGCCCGCGACATAACGAAATACCCGCCCCTCGCGGGCAGCTTCGACAAACTGATTGACGCGCAGTGGAGCCGCAGTCCCAACCCCTCGAACATCATGAAAAACGCCCGCGTGGTACTGGAGACGGTAACAAACGAGGACTACGACATAGTGCACACTCACACGCCCGTCGCCTCCTTCGTGGCGCGATACGCCCTGAGACATCTCCGGCGCAAGGGACGGCCTGCCGTTGTGTACACCGCGCACGGCTTCCACTTTTATCAGGGCGGGCATATGACGCGCAACAGAGTGTTTAGCACGCTGGAGCGGATTGCCGGACACTGGACGGACAGACTTGTCACGATAAACGGCGAAGATTTCGTGGCGGCAAAAAAATTTCGCATAGTACCAGAGGAACGCCTCGTCTACATGCCTGGCATCGGACTCGACTTTTCCCGTTATAACCCTGAGAACGTCGCAAAAGCCGACATAAGGCAGGCGCGCGACGAACTCGGTCTTAAAGGGGATGAAATTCTATTCTCTATGATAGGCGAGTTCAACCCCGGCAAGCGCCACGAGGACGCCATACGCGCGTTAGCGCATATGGAACACGCCGGCGCTCATATCGCGTTCGCCGGCGACGGCAGGATAATGGAGGACATTCGGGAACTCGTTACATCCCTCGGCCTCGCCAAGAGGGTTCACTTCCTGGGGAAGCTGAAAGACGTCGCGCCGCTAATGATGGCCTCGCGCGCGCTTTTAGTCCCCTCCGAACGCGAAGGCATGTCGCGGATCGCGATGGAGGCCTCCTGCCTGCGCGTTCCCATCATCGGCTCAGACGCGAGAGGCGTACGCGACGTGGTCCGCCCCGGCAGGGGACTCCTATTCCCAACCGGCGACATATTCGCGCTTCGGGACGCGATGCAGCGATTGACCGACGAACCGTACGAATGCACCCCCCCCGACGAATCTTGGCGGATTGAAAATTTAATAGAGCTTCATGATAGGATGTATGATAAACTGCTGGAAAGTGGGGAACCGAGGTGTTAAGCAAAATGATTCGCGTACTGCATGTGTTCGGACGGTTGAATCGCGGCGGAGCAGAGGGCCGGGCGATGGATATCTACAGAAATATCGACAGAACGAAGGTTCAGTTTGACTTTATCGTACACACAAACGACATATGCGATTACGAAGAAGAAGCAAGGGCATTAGGAGCAGGCATTTTCAGGCTGCCGCGATTCACAGGAAAAAATTTTTTTGCCTACCGGAAAGCATGGCTGGATTTTTTGGCGCAGAACAATGCATATAATGCGGTTCACATTCACGTAACAAATTTTGCGTTTGTGTTTTTACCGTTATTAAAAAACATACCCATTCGCATAGCGCACTCACACAGTACGTCGGACAGTTCTGTAGTTAAAAGGATCTTGGTAAGAGTCACGCGCCCGATTATTTTAAAACACTGCACACATTATCTGGCGGCTTCGAAAATGGCCGCGGATTTCGTTTTCGACAAAAACACCAAAGGCGTCATTGTTGTTCCCAACGCAATAGACATCAAGGCATTTGTATACGACCCAGAATTAAGGCGGCGTATGCGCGAAGAACTCAAACTTGGCGACAGCTTTGTTGTTGGACATGTAGGGAGGCTGTCCGCTGAAAAAAACCACGCGTATTTATTAAAGATTACAAAAACGCTGCAAAATGATCGTCCTGACGCTGTTTTACTGTTGGTTGGAGATGGCCAGCTGCGTAGCACGCTTGAACATCAGGCAACCGAGTTGGGTGTAAAGGCGCAATTTCTGGGCTGGCGTGATGATGTGCCTGCTTTGATGCAGGCGATGGATGTATTTGCGTTTCCATCTCTTTTTGAAGGGCTAGGCTGCGCGGTCGAAGCTCAAGCCGCCGGCTTGCCTTGCCTTATTTCAAACACCACTCCGAAAGAATGCGCTATAATACCGGAGCTGTGCACATTTTTACCCATAAATATTTCGCCGGAAATTTGGGCGGACGCCATGCTGAAACAGCGCGGCCACATACGGCGCATAACGTTTGACGAAATTAAACGCGCGGGGTTTGACGCGCCGGAGCAAGCTATGTGGTATGAGCATTTTTACAGTAAAGGAGTTACATTGAATTGCCGCTGAAAACGCATAATAGTGTAGAGGTACGCTAAACATTAAAAATACGAGGGTGAGCATTATTGATATCTGTGATTATTGCGACTAAAAACAGAAGCGAGGCCATAGCCGCATATGCCCTGCGCGGTCTTGCACGGCAGGATGAGGCTGATTTTGAAGTTTTGATTTGGGATGCGAGCGATGACGAATCCACACGAGAAATCGTGGACAAGCAAAGAAATTTGTTTGATACCAGAGGCATTGACGTTGTGTACAAAAGGGCCGCGAGGCCGGGATTGGCTTCCCAGCGGAATGACGCCGTTCGGGCCGCTCGCGGAGACGTTGTTTTTTTTCTCGACGATGACAGCGAACCATCCTCTGACGCCGTACGTGTAGTGCGCAAATATTTCGACGATTTCGCGTGGCTGAAAGGCATGGCGTTACCGCTAATTGACAAATCTCCGGGGAACGCAATCCGCAAGCGCAGAATGTCGGCTGTAGAATCTTTTTACAGAATCCATTTAGCCCCGACTGTCATTAAGCGAGTTATCAGCACATCCACCAAACACGTTGTACCACTGATGGACACGCCGGGTTCCGCGGAATGGCTGAGCGGATGTTGCATGGCTTTCCGAAAGGATGTTTTTTGTGATCTGCAATTTGATGAACGATTACAACGTTTCGGCGGTTATTCGTGGGGAGAGGATGCTGATTTTTCTCACAGGGTGTTTTTGCATTACGGAGAGCCGCTCATCATAGCCTCTGAAGGTCACGTCGTTCATCATAGCAGCCCAGGCGGCAGAACAGGATCGGATGGCGTCAGATTGTTCGCGATGCACTTCTATAACACTAAGATTATCAGAGATAACTTCAAAGAATATGGGAAATATGGAGTGATGTCATTCCTGTGGGAACTGCGTATCAGGCGGCCAATTTTTCTGCTTGCCGGCGGATACCGCTTTAAGGATTTGATTCGCGGATATCTAGACTATAGGAAAGCCCTGCGGGAAGAGAAAGTTTGAAACCCTGAGTCAGAATATCGAGAGTCAAAAAGGCACTAAACAACAATCTGCAAGGATATTTGCATCTTGACAACAGAATATGCGGAGATTTTTTAGTCTATGAAGCTAACTTGTCATCGGAATCAACGACAAAAAAACCGTGGCGCTTGACAAGCGCGAGGGCTTGCTTGACGGTGATTACCCGATTGGCCGGTGCGTCCTCCTTTCTATAGAGTGAAGGATTGTAAGCCTCTGATTTTCTCAGAATGTGGTAAACTGCGGTCAACAACATCCTGCAAATTGCAATGATCGCCTTTTTGTGTCCTCTGCGTTTTTTGAGGGCGAGATAGCGAAACTTGATTTCAGGATGTTTTTCCGACTTACAGACGGAGAGAGCGCACTGAACGAGTAAAGGTTTGATATACGCTCCAGCACGTGAAATGCGCGTAGTTTTCTTCTTTCCGGCGCTTTCGTTATTTTGAGGAACTAAGCCGGCCCATGAACATAGGTGCTTTGCCGTTGGGAACACGGACATATCCACGCCTATTTCCGCAATGATAGCGATTGCGGAAAAGAGCTTGATACCCGGAACGGTCGTAAGCAACTCTATCTGTGGGAGGAAAGGTTCGGCAATTTCCGTTATTACGGCTTCCAGATCACACTTGTGCGCAGAGATGTCGTGCAAGTGAGACCGAATTATCCTGAGCTTTCGAACTTGCTCAAGTGATAAAAAGCCGTCAACAGCGGCTTGTACGGTTTCCGGCTTAGCTTTACAGCGCTTATCGATGAACGGGGTGACGTCGAAATCACCGTTTGGATGCAATAAGAGCTGCTCGATAATAGCGGAAGCGCTTTTACCGAATACGTCGGAGAAAACATCGTCCAGTTTAATGTTGGAAATAGTCAGGCAATTTTGCATACGGTTTTTCTCTGCGGTAGATAAATTCGTCAGTTTTACACGGTAACGCATCAGGTCACGCATTTGCCGTATTTCAAGCGGCGGGATAAAACTTCCGGAGATAAGATCATGCTTGAAAAGCTCGGCGATCCACTTTGCGTCCCGAACATCTGTTTTCTTTCCCCTAATTGCTTTGACGTATTTTGGGTGTGCGAGGACGACATTGCATGATTCTTCGAGAATGTTGAAAACGGGGATCCAATATTTCCCCGTAGATTCGACGCAGACATCTCGGCAGTTATTTTCTGACAGCCAACGTGCTAATCGGCGAAGGTCTCCAGTGAATGTGGAAAATCTGCTTCTTTTGTAAGTCGTAATGCCGTTACCGCCGGTAGTGGCAATACAAGCGACGACAAAAGATTTGTGAACGTCGATGCCGCAGCAAATTGGATACACTATCCTAAGAGTCATGTCTTTCCCCCTGTCGTGAGATAGATAAGTGAGGATAGGGCATTGACTGGCCGCCCGAAGCGAAAACGAGTAATGTCTTGGCAAAGATAAGTTTCCGGGTTACGAAGCCCCATTTATTTGTGCTTGAATGAGCAGCCTGCACATATAAAAATACGGTCGGCAAGAAACGCCGTGTCCACTCACCTCCGCGTGTTCTGTAGTGTGCCGATATCCTCATTATGGATTGTACATCAGTAATAAAAAACGGCGAATAGAAGAAAAAAGTTTCATGCCGTTTTGAGACTTTCGTAGAAAGGCATGGTCATAAAAATGGCTTTAGAAGTAAAACTGATTGCCCACACCACAGACCCTGTTCGAGTGGTGGCGGCGGCCGCGAAACTGTGTTACAGCGCTTCCTCCGCGAGCGATTTGTTCGATGGTCTGGACGAAGCGAGCATTAGCCGTTTACTGGCCATTTTGCGGGAATCGGGGCATATGTCGCCCTATGAGCACGCTTCCTTTACTTTTGCGGTCGAGGACGTTAGCAGGATAACGACACATCAATTGGTGCGTCACCGCATTGCCAGCTACTCGCAGCGGAGCCAGAGGTATGTGTCTATGGACGGCGACGGGTGCGTTCTCCCTCCTGAGGTGGAGAAGGTCGCCAGGGCGCGCGAGATTTTCGAGGAATACGTGAAGAAAGCGCATGACGCCTATGAGAGCATGACAGCCCTTGGCGTTCCCAAGGAGGATGCGCGCTTTATACTGCCTCATGGCTGGGAAACTGCCATCGTGGTCACAATGAACGCCCGCGAACTAAGACATTTCTTTCAGCTGAGATTGTGCCGCAGGGCGCAGTGGGAGATACGCGAAACAGCGCGACGTATGCTCGTTTTAACTTACGGTATCGCGAAGGAGCTTTTTATTTCCGCCGGCCCCTCCTGTTTGGCGACGAGTTGCGCGGAATACCAATCCTGCGGGAAACCATATGGAAATACGGAGGAAGTAATGAAAAAATGAACCGTGTCTATCGTATCCCGATTCTACTGATGAACATGCTCATATCCGTGCTGAAGTCGGCGAATATCGACGAATCAAAACGTATTCCCATCGGAGGACAGGCCGTTATCGAAGGCGTGCTTATGAAAGGGCCCAAACATTGGGGTATGGTGGTCCGCAGACAAGATGGAACGTTATGGAGCAAATCGTGGCTCGAATCAGGGTGGCTTAAAAAGGGAGCATGGAAACTTCCGATCATAAGAGGTCTAGCCTCAATGGCCGAGATGATGCGCGTGGGTTTTCGCGCCCTCTCCATATCAGCCGAACAGGCGTTGGGCGAGGAAGAGAATTTTACCATGCTGGAGATGGCCTTCACTGTCATCTTTGCCATAGCAATGGTCGGCGGACTCTTTGTCGCGCTGCCGGTCTGGATTTCAGACCGTCTTGCCCATCATGCGTCCCTGTCGTCCCTTACCAGGAACATTGCCGAGGGAATCGCGAGAGGCATGGTGTTCGTGACGTATGTCGCGCTTGTCGGTCTTTGGAAAGATATACGGCGCGTGTTCGCCTATCACGGCGCGGAACACAAGACAATAAACGCGTATGAAAACGAGGTTCCGTTAAATACCGCCGACGTCGGCGGCTGTTCACGCATACACAGGAGATGCGGTACGTCGTTTATCATAATCGTGGTGGTGGTCAGCATAATAATATTCTCGTTCTTCGGCCGGGGACCGATCTGGCGTAAAGTGGCGGCGAGGATACTGCTATTGCCGCTGGTCATAGGGATTTCCTATGAACTGATAAAAGAGGCGTCCAAATCGGAAACATGGGGTAAATATCTGATAATGCCCGCACTCACGCTTCAATATCTTACCACAAGGGAGCCGGACGAATCCATGTTGGAGGTCGCGATAAAATCGCTCAACGTCGCCCTCGATCCGAATGCGGACTTGAACGTTCACGACGAGGTGAAAGAAGAAGATGGAACTCTGGAACAAACTTGATGAGGTAGAACAAACCTTCAAGGAGATAGAGATCCGCATGTCGGACCCCGAGGTTGCCTCAAATCCGTCCGAAATGCATGTACTTGGAAAAAAACACGTGGAACTGACGCCTTTGATCGATGCGTATAACGAGTACAAACGCGTAATGCGCGAGATCGAAGACTCCCGTTCCCTTGTATCGGAGGAACATGACGAGGAAATGCGCGAGTTGGCGCGTGAGGAACTCGCGTTACTTGAGGAAAAACTGCCGGTGATTGAGCGCGGGATACATGTACTACTGCTCCCAAAGGATAAAAACGACGACAAGAGCGTCGTTATAGAGGTACGCGGCGGCACCGGCGGGGAGGAAGCCGCGCTTTTCGCGGCGGACCTGTTCCGCATGTACACGAGATACGCGGAGTTCAAGGGCTGGCGAGTCGAGGTTTTGGACGCCAACGAAACCGGCATCGGAGGTTACAAGGAAGTAGTGTTCCGTGTTGAGGCAAGCGGCGCGTACAGCAAATTGAAGTACGAGAGCGGCGTGCACAGGGTACAGCGAGTGCCGGTTACTGAGGCAAGCGGCAGGGTACACACTTCCGCCGCGACCGTAGCCGTTCTTCCGGAGGCGGAAGATGTGGACGTCGAAATACGCCCCGAAGATCTGAAAATAGATACGTACCGTTCGAGCGGAGCCGGCGGTCAGCACGTCAATATGACAGATTCGGCGGTCCGCATAACGCACACGCCTACCGGAGTCGTAGTGACCTGTCAGGACGAACGCTCGCAGATAAAAAACCGCGCGAAGGCGATGCAGTTTCTGAGGACGAAGCTGTACGATCTCGAACTGCGCAAGCAGCAGGACGCGATGGCGGCCGAACGCAAGGGTCAGGTTGGATCCGGCGACAGGTCTGAGCGAATCCGCACATATAATTTTCCACAGAACAGAGTCACCGATCACAGAATAGGCCTTACGCTCCACAAACTCGACCAGATAATCGAGGGAGAGCTGAATGAACTGATAGAGGCGCTGTCGATGGCCGATCAGGCGGAGAGGATGAAAAATTTCGCGGCGTGAGGCAGCGAGCCGGGATAAGACGATAGAATCCCTCAGAACCGAGATGGCGCTCATAATGTCCGATGGGGGAGTGGTCCTGCCGGGACTGGAAGCGGACAGGATAATATGCTTCGAACTTGATCTGTCCCGCGCTTCTCTAATGACTGATAACGAATCCAGGATATCGGATACGGATTTTTCGAGGCTGATTAATTTGAGCCGCCGGAGGGCCTCCGGCGAACCGTTAGCTTATATTCTGAACGACGCGGTATTTTGCGGGCGAAATTTTTACGTGGACAACCGCGTTTTAATACCGAGGACCGAAACAGAAATAATGACGGACATTGCGGACAGTTTGCTCAAGGATATCCCAAACGGAATGTTTGCCGATTGGTGCGCGGGGAGCGGGTGTATATCCGTTACCCTGCTGGTGCAAAACCTGTCGTGTCATGCCTATGCCGCCGATATTTCAAACGACGCTCTGGAGGTTGCGCGTATCAACGCGAGGCGGTATTCGGTGGACGACCGCCTCGTTTTTTTATGTTGTTCCGATCCGTTCAAGACCGACGGCATAGCTCCGTCGTCACTCGATATGGTCCTAGTTAACCCGCCATACATACCCACCCGCGAAATTGAATCACTCGAATGTCAGGTGAGAGATTATGAACCTATGCTCGCCCTGGACGGCGGCGATGATGGACTGGAAATATTCCGAAGACTCTTGCCGGGTTTCCAGCGTTTCCTAAAGCCGGACGGCTTGTTGCTGTGCGAAACGGGCGGGGAAGCTCAGATTGAAGAAGCCGCGCGGTTGGCGCGTGATGTGTCGCCGGATCTCTCTTTTGATTCGGTTTTCAATGATCACAGAGGAATAGCCAGATTTATACTGTGGCGCAAGATAAGGTCTTAGAGTAGAATCTGAAATTATCTGTAATTTCTCCGGGGGGCGAGATCATGGAACAAAGGCGGCTAGTAATAATAGGGGGCGGCCCGGCTGGGCTCACAGCGGCGATTTATGCCCGCAGGGCGGGATTGGACACGTTGATTTTTGAACCGGGGCTTTGCGGGGGAATGGTAAACAGCACCTATGAGATAGAAAATTATCCCGGCCTCATGCGGACCGAAGGGCTTGACCTTGGAAAGCGTCTTAAAGAACACGCGGAAATGTTCGGTCCAGAGATCAGGGATACGCGCGTCAAATCAGTCGAGCTGGGCGGCGACCCGTACGATAAAATCATTCGAACCGACAACGGAGATGTGGCGACTGACGCTTTGATCGTGGCCACAGGTACTTCGTTCTTGCGCGCGGGCTGCGAGGGTGAGGAGCGTTTCATCGGGCGCGGGGTCAGTTATTGCGCCGTTTGCGACGGCGCTTTCTACGATGGTGTTCCGGTGGCTGTCATCGGCGGAGGCAACGCAGCCGTTGAGGAAGCCGATTACCTGACGCGGTTTGCGTCGCGCGTGTATATCATTCACCGAAGGAAAGAATTTCGGGCCGACAAATCAGCAGTGGATCGCATACTGGCAAATCCTAAGATAGAGCCGGTGCTTGGTTGTATCGTAGACGAAATCTCAGGCGATGAGATGGTGGAACGGGTAATTGTCAGGGACGTCAGAACGAACGAAACTAAAATCATCGACGTCGAGGGCGTGTTCGTATTCGTAGGGCAGAAGCCGGAGATCGGCTTTCTCGATGGCTGCGGCGATATAAAACGCTCCAATTCAGGATGGATAATCACGGACGACAAGATGGAAACTTCCGTTGAAGGTGTGTTCGCCGCAGGCGATGTGCGCGACAAATTTCTGCGCCAGATCGCGACAGCCGTATCCGACGGCGCGATAGCGGCAATGGCGGCTAACGAGTACATTACTAACGCCGCCCATCTAAACTCGATGCTGTTTGGCGAGCCTCACAAAACCGCGCTTCTGATATCAAGCGTCGGTCCCGCGCATCAGGACCTCGCACGCCAGGTTTCCGTTCCGGTCATCGACCTTTATCGCGCCGGCCGCGTCCGTGATAAACTTGGGGTTAAAGAACTGCCGTCGATGGTGGAGATTTCCGGCGGAAAAGTCATTAGGGTTTCTCCTGTTTCGTCGGCGGCGAATGTAACGAGCTTTATCGAGGAGGCTGTTCGATGATCATAACTATCACCCCTAACCCCGCTGTGGACGAATCTTATTCTATCGACAACTTCGCGCCGGGGAAGTGGTATCGCGCAAAAGAGGTCGTCCGCGCGCCCGGCGGCAGGGGAGTGAACGTTTCAATAATTCTGAAACAGCTCGGTTACGACTCGGTCGCATCAGGTTTTCTGGCGGGACACGCAGGCTCTTACATCAGGGACGACCTGCATTCAAGGGGCGTCACCACAAACTTTGTCAACATCAAAGGCGAAAACAGGGCTGACATGTTCATAAAGGACCAGGCCGCCGGCGTAGAAACAGCCATCATGGAGGAGGGACCGCGGGTTTTTCCCGACGAAATGGAGCGTTTTTTCCTGAATCTCGAACGAATCCTGCTGCCCAGGGCAACCGCGGTTTACATGGGAGGCTCTCTGCCGCCGGGAGCGCCGGAGGATTTTTACAAAGAAACCATAGACAGGGTAAAGAAGAAGAATATACCGGTCTACATCGACGCCTCCGGGACTCCGCTTGATCTTGCGATAGAGGCTCTGCCGACGGTGGTCAGGATTGACGAGCGTTTTGCCGGCGAGAGGAGCGACGTTCCCCCCGGAATTTTAGAAAACCTCATGGAGATTTCCAAGCAAATTTTTGACGAAGGAGTTGATTGGATAGTAACGTCGTATTTCAATAGAGCAAGCCTGTTCTGCACTACGAAAGGCTTTTTCCTAGCGGAGATAAAACAATTCAAACCTGTGACGTACAGGGCGGCAAGCGACGCGCTCACCGCCGGTATGATCGTGGCGAGAGAGGAGCGCATGGGGATAGAGGATACGATAAAATTCTGCATGTCGTGCACGTTGCAGACTGTTTCCTGTCCGCAGAAGGGCCTGCCGTCCCGTGAAGCCGTGGAATCGTCGCTGGGTGAAATCACAATCGAAAAATTATGAGGGTGCGGGGGTGAGTATATGCTTGTAAGGGACATTATGCACAGAGATCTCACGGCGATTGCGGAGGAAACCACGCTGCAAGATGCCATATCCGTGATGGTAATTCACAAAACGAGCGGCCTGCCTGTGTTGAATAAAGAGGGACGCGTCGTCGGTTTCCTCAGCGAGAAAGACGTACTGAATGCGGTCATCCCCGGTTATCTAAGCTTCATGGACGAGAATTTTCGTATGCCCGATTTGGATAAGATAAGAGCGATGGCAAAGCGCGTGGGTAATGATCCCACGAAGGATTATATGGTTAAGAACTGCATAACGTTCGACGAGTATGAAACGCTCTCCAACGCTATTATGATATTCTTTCGCAAGAAAATAAGACGGGCTCCGGTCACGAAAGACGGGATGCTCATAGGCGTAGTCGACAGAGAAAAAATCATGCGGGGGTTGGTACAGGATAAATACAGGGACGACGAAAGCCCAGGGGATCGCTGAATCAGAGATTCCCTGGAATTTACAAGAAGGACGACTTCGCGCCGGCGACTATGGACGGGGCGCAGGCGTCAATGCAAACTCTTCAACACGCGGTTTCTTTTATCTATCAACTTTTGAAGCATTTCAATTTGCTTTGAGAACTCTTCATCGTCCGAGTCGTTTTTGAGGCCGGCGATAGTCGCAATCGATTTCTCTATATCACTTTCAATAGGAGCCGCGTCATGATGAGATTTTACTGAACCCGACCTCAGCATGTCATAAGTTTTTTCAAGCGCTTTTTTTCTCGCGGCGTTGTTTTCATCACGCATCACGGAGTCCATTTCGCGAACCAGCGACTTAAATTTTCCGATTTCCGCTTCTCTTTTAATTTCTTTGGCGGCGGTATGTTCGTTCGCTATCATACTCGGCAGCAATACGAGTAAATACAAGGCGCAAGCGATCAATTGAACGAAAAAAGCTGTTCTCCAGCTCTCTGTCCTGCTCAATATGAAACCGACCCCAACGCACAATTCGATAAAAAAGTAGAATCCGCTAATCGAGAGAAGCGACATGCCGAAAACGTGTGTACTCCCTGATTTGGTTACGAAACGCGGAGTGAGTATCAAAAAAACGTACGAAATGTGGATAAACACATACGACGACCACACGGCGGCGTTCCTCGGCTCAATATCCGCCACGAAGAAAACCGCGTTGAATACGATCACGAAAAGCAGTTTAAGAATCAACCAAAGCGCCTGAACATTCATGTTCCGAACCCCCTAATCTCTTTTTGTGCCGCACTTCCCGCAAAAGACGGAATCCAACTGCAACTCCGCTCCACATTTACCGCAGAAGGCTTTTTCAGCCGCCAGTTTCGTTCCGCATTTTTTGCAGAATAACGAATCGCTTTCGTTTTCCGCGGCGCAATTCGGGCATATATTACCGCCGGTATCCGTCGCGCTCTGAACGAACCGGCCGCTTACCTGCGGATTTGGCGATTGTGATTGTGGTTGAGGCTGTTGCGGCTGCATTGGGCTGAATATTTCCCGCGACATATTGTTAAACACTCCGCCGGCAGCCATACCCATTCCTATACCCGCGCCGGCGGCTGCAATTCCTCCGGCTCCCGGGTTATTCGCCAAATCGTGCAAAATTTCCGTCGCCTGCTGCCTGCCCCAGTCGTTACCCAGAATACCCATAACGCCCTTGTTGGCATAAGCTTCCTCTAATTTCTGACGATTCGGGTCGTTCTCAGGAATGTCGATTGCTTCAATAATGAAGTTGACAAGTCTGATTCCATAATCACTCAAAGGTTCTTGCAGTATGGGCGTAATCATCTCCGCCAGAATCGTCTGTTTTTCGCAAATCCCCAAAATCTCTTCATTGGATTCGCGAATGGCTCTCGTTATGTTGGATTTTATATGCTGTATAAACTCGCGGCGGAAATATTTCGTCAATGCCGCCTGATCCAACTGCTGCACGTTGTTACCGAGAAGTTTTATCAAAAACAGTTTCGAGTTGTCTATCTGAATTTTGAACGCGCCGCGCGACGTTATGCTCGTTGCGATTTTGAGCACGGGGTCGCGCAATTGAATGGGGGAGTCAGTGCCCCATAGTATTTCCATTGAATGAGCTTTACGTACAAAATACACTTTACAGTTGAATGTGCTGATCCCGCCTGTCAACACATTTCTGAGGCGGCTTATAAACGGATAATTTTCGGTGGAAAGAACGTATTTCCCTCCCTCGAACACCTCTTCCACAACACCATCCCTAAAGAACAACGCCTCTTCCGATTCGGCGACGATCAGCGTGGAGTTGTTATTGAAATCCTCCTCTCCGTTGAGCCATATCAAAAGTTCACCGGGGCCGGTGTTTTTTATGACATCGGCAAAATGTTTCTTCCCGCCCGCATATGCGGCCTCGTTGGGATTTTTCCCTAACATACACACCACTCTCCATTCAATGTTACTTTAGACTCAATGCCACAGGCAAACGATGAAATGTACCGAAATTTTCATCATCACTCGTGAAGTTTTTCCAGAAAAAATGAAATGGAATCCGCGATATAAACGGTTTTATTTGTTTCAAGTTCCAGGAAAACAATCGGCAATTTTTCCGCCTCTTTTAGAAATCCAATAAAATTGCCGAAAGGGTCTTCCGCGAACGGTAAAATATTTTCAACCCCTTGTTCTCTTAATAGAATCAAGGTGCTAAACACGTTGTTGTCGTGTTTTTCGTCAAAAGACAGGAGGTTACTGAAAACCCTTGATTTTGAATCCCCTGCTTCAAAAACGCGCATCGACGGATAGCCGGCGTTATATTCCTTAATTAAACGCACAAAATCTTCCGGCAGCTTTGTTTCAAATATTTTTTCAACCTTGGCAATGAGGCCGTCATCGCTGAAGGGATGAATATATTTCCAAGTCAGTTTGCTCACTTATGTTTCCTCCCCTGGATTGTCATCTATTCGATGATCCTCCTCCCCAGATATTCTTTCCGCCATAGTGGCCGCTGTTAGTGTGGATACGAGTAGAAACCAACTGCATCTTTCCCGCTTCGACACCGTGATGCCAAGTATAACCGCTTGGCTTGTCTCCGTTATAAATTTTAAGAAGCTGTTCTCCTTCAAACGCTCTTTCCATTTCCGGATGATTTTCCACGTGTTTCGCGAAAGCAACGCTGCTGTCTCTAAATTGTTCATCGTCGCCGGCTGTGTGAAGCTCCGCCGGAAGAGTATGCTCATATACGGAAACCGGCGAAAAATCCGGGAAGGTATCTTTATATTCAACGCCGTCAACACCATATTTCTCGTACTCAGCCTGCACTTCGGGCAGTTGGGAAGAAAATTTCGAGTCTCCGCGTTCCCCTTCCCAATTTCCATTTCCTCCATCTTCCAAATTCTTGGGAGTTTGATTCAGCCGTTCCCTCGGCGTGCTGTTATACTCGTCTTCAACATCCATCGGATCGACTTGATCATCAGGGCTTTCCCCGGTTTCCGCGTCCTCCGTCACTTTATTTTCCGCCGCCGCATCCTCGGTTTTTTTGTTTTCGCCGTCGGCGTCGGTTTTTTCGACATCTTCCGGAACTTCGGCTTTTCCCGCGGAATCCGAGTCGTTTGACAGGCTGCCTTTTGTCGAATCGTTGTCCACGTCCTCTTCAAGCTCGCCAACTTCGGAGTTTTCCTTTTTCGCGTTTTCAGAGGTTTTGTTTCCCGTGTCTTCCGCTATTTCCGCTACTGCGGCGGCGTCCGCCGCCTCCGCGTTTTTCTTGGCGTCAGCTTCTCCGGTGTCTTCCGGAATTTTCTCGTTTTCCTCGTTTTCCTTTGTGGGTTCCGAGGTATTCTGGGGCACATCCTCTTTAATATCAGCAAATCCAATTTTTTCAGCATCAGCGTTTTCAGCGGGCTTGTTTCCCGTATCTTCCGATATTTCCGCTATTTCCGCTATCGCGGCGGCATCCGCCGGCCCTTCGGACGTTTCGCCGGACGCAGCGCTTCCCGCCGCGTCTCCGCCCAAATCCCCGCCGGAAGCTCCGCCTAAGTCTCCGCCGGAACTTCCGCCCAAATCTCCGCCCGAACCGCCGCCGCTTACATCGTCGGCCATTGCATTCACCTACTTTTCCAACGAGGCTTGGATTATTTTTTCGGTAACGTCTATCTTGGTCCCATACTTTATTTTTCTCCAAAGGTGGCATTTGGCGCACAGCAATAACGCTTCGCCGAATATTTCGTCGTTCAGCTCCGCTTTCACAAGCTTTGATATGTCTGCAAACACGCTTTTAAGCAAGTCGAAACTCTTGGAGTCCGCCTTAAAATTATGCGTGAATATCCTTCTGGCGACTTCTCTGGCGAGTTCCCTGCGCTCGAAATCGCACGTATCCGCGCAAAATCTGACGAAATCGCATTCAGGATAAGGCTTGAGCTTTTTTTGCCTGTCTTTCCAATATGTGGACAAATCCCTGATATCTTCGTCCGATAAAGTGACGTCGATCTCGTTTGACAGGCGGTAGTCGACCATCTTGATTTCTTCCGGGGCGTCGAGCTTGCCGAAAAACAAAAACGCCTCTCCAGGCCGGAGTTTTCCCAATCTTTCTATTTGAGCGCCGTCCATGTTGGTGCTGTCGCCTATGATCTGCTTGTCGCCCGCCTCGACAATCCGGAAAGTGACTTTTATATCCGTCATCGCCACCACGTCCGTCGTCACCTTTCGCGGGGATTGATCGGCAATTATTATTCCGACGCCGTATGAACGTATCTCCGCGAGCATTCTTTTAACCAGGCACTGAGCGATGGCGCTCGGATTTGCCTCGCCCGGCTGCGGGCTGCCGCCGCCTGCATCGAGGAGTACATGGGCTTCTTCGAGCAGGATGACGTTTTTCAAATCCCCTTTCCCGATATAATTACCGTTTACATAAGCGAGTATCGACAACAGTATGAGCGCGATCAAAAGCGCTTTCTGGTCGGAGCTTTCAATCGCCGCCAATTCGATCACCGTAGGCTTGGAGAGCAGATCTTCGATCGGTATGGAATTGTAATTATCGAAGAGATTAACCAGGCTGTTAAGTCGCACAATTCCCGCCCGCCCTATATTCAAAGCGTCTCCCGTATAGCCTATTTCGGCGAACGTTTCTTTGAAACAGCGGATGAAATCCGTGATGTTGAACGTCCGGCCTTTGTTTGCG